>JACCDM010696477.1_pt1 | contig 83113 bp, 140 predicted proteins | sample 7445851 | NCBI WGS metagenome assembly JACCDM01 (sample SAMN15323438, study PRJNA562643) | freshwater metagenome | isolation source: river surface water | place: USA:Blue River Watershed | collected 2017-08-16
AAAGATTATTAACGAAGTAGCATTATTGCGAAACAAATGGTTAGGTATTATTAAGGCCTTAGATATTAAACAATGGCAGGTGTCTAATATTGTAAAATTAAGAACTGCCGGTCTCGAAGACGCTACCCTATGAAAAAAATTTTAGTTACAGGATCGGAAGGATATATTGGTAAACATCTTATTAAAATGTTAGCCAATGAATATGATGTTTATAAACTTGATTTGATAGATCCTGTCGAACCTATTGATATTAGAACTAACTTCCATTGGAGTTTAGTATTTGATACAGTTATACATCTAGCAGCATTAGTGAATGTAAGTAGATCTACAAAATTTCCGGAAGATTACTTCGACACAAATGTTAACGGAACTAGAAATGTTCTAAAGAAATTAAAATATAAAAATTTTATATTTGCTTCTACTGGATCGGCTGTGGGAATGGCAAGTCCGTATGGTATATCTAAAAAGATGGCAGAATTAGTTGTGGAAGATTATTGTAAACACAACAATATATCTTATACAATGTTTAGATTTTATAACGTAACTGGCGTAGACGGGTTTCCTCCGACTAATCCGGACGGTTTAATGGCTAGTCTTATGCGAGCACAAGACCAAGGTGTTTTTTATGTATACGGAGGTGACTACAATACCCCGGACGGTAGTGCCATCCGCGATTACACTCATGTCAATGAAATTTGTTCAGCCTTGATTAAAGCCATCGAAACACCCTCGAATAAATTAGAAAATCTAGGTCACGGTGTAGGTACATCGGTTCTAGAAATGGTTAAGTTATATAAAGAAATCAATGGTTGTGACTTTAAAGTTGAAATTTGTGACCGTAGACCGGGAGACTTAGAAATTAGTGTTCTTGACAATGTTTCTAGTTATATGACCAAGATGTATGACATACGAGACCTATTAAGGAAATAGTATGAAACATTTTTATCAAAATATAGAAGGTTTCATGAGTGAAAGAAATACTATGTTGTTGGATCTAGTAATAAAAGATATTAGACCAAACTCTACTTGGGTCGAATTGGGATCGTGGACTGGTAAATCTGTGGCCTACTGTGTTGTCAATTTAATTAATAAAAATAAATTAGGTAAATTTTACGCTGTAGACACATGGGACGGTGGAATAGAATTACAGAATGACGTGACGACTAAAAATCTAAAAGATATTTTTTACAATAATGTTTCACCCATTCTAGATAAAATAGAAGTAGTACAATCGCTAAGTTGGGATGCTGCAAAATTATTTCAAGATGAAACTGTAGATTTCTGTTATGTAGATGCAGGACATACTTACGATTGTGTTTCTAAAGATTTAGAAGCATGGTGGCCAAAAATTAAAAGTGGGAGTTATTTTGGGGGCGACGACTATACCAAAGGTCATCCGGGAGTTCAAAATGCTGTTTGGGATTTTTTTGGTCCAAAAAACATTAAAGTAAGACGATCAGGACGATGTTGGTTTGTAAAAAAACCTATGCCTTAGAATGATGCCAATATCCGGGATATTGTTTTATAATTTCTAATACCGATATTGGATATATAGGATCTATAATTTTACTGTCTGCTTTGTGATTAATAGCAGAAACTGTATCAACTTTTTTAAAAGCATTTAAAACTTCGTCCGGATTCCGATGCTGACTCTCTATACAACTAACTACTTTATTTTTAATTAATTCATCATTGCCCATCCAAGTCCAGTGCCAACCAACAAACTCAGGTAAACTGATACAGTGATTTCTATTTTTTCTTTTGGCAACATCCATTGATCCTTTATATAGATCATGCGGAGTATCGAACATACGCCTTTTAGCAACTACACTGCCTTTCCAGTTTCTTCCTGCCTTTTGATCGAATCTATAAAGATACATTTCGAAAATACAAGAAACTGGCTTATCTTCTTTTTCTAATAGAGAAATGATGTCTCCCCATTTTTCAGGATTTATAATTTCATCTAAATCTCCGTGGATAATAATATCTTCAGATGAATATTTGCTGAGTGCATCTCTAAATCCTCTACGCATAAGAGTTTCGCAAACTAGATTTTTTTGATCGGCAGTTAATTCTAAGTTAATAACTTCTATTTTATCGCCGTATTTTTTCTTATATCGTTTAAAATTATTTGTTAAATTATAAGGTTTAGATAAACCGCTAAATGTTCTGCTTGCTTCTAATATTATCCATTTATCTACATATTTTTCGGTTATAGATAAATGAATATCTAGCATGTCGAATTCATCATTAAAAAGTAAAGTATCTATTATCATATTAAAATTTATAAATTATTTGATATTCATCGTGAATCGGAAAAATATTTTTTTCTGCAAGATAATTGTAAATTGCTCTACCTTTTCCTGTACGTTGTCCGGAAATTAAAAAACTATTATCATCTATGGCAACAATACAATTTCTGTTAAGAAAGGGTTCTATGGCTTTAAATTCTTTTAGATGATGCTGCGCACTAGGATCATCGTCGAGCCATTCTACATCATAACTATCTAGATAGAATAAATCAATATTGCTTAGATCCTGTAGCGAAGACAACCAAGATACACTATCCGAGCAAAATGATTTGTAATATTGATTATCAACAAAGTTGTTAGCAGTATTAACAGCATTCTGATCTATGTCAACTGATCTTACAAATCCGCCGTGTGTTTTAACAAATTCTGCGAATAAGAATCCGCTGTTGCCATCTTTCCAATTCATCGGATTTCGAACAGTTCCGGTTTCAATAATTTGAAAGTTACTAGATTTGATTTGTAACAAATTTTTAAAAATAATTTCATATCCTTCGGACCGATCGTAAATATCAGATTTTAATCCACGTTTTATGCCACTGGATTGTCTATTCAGTAACAATTTGTATTTTTGTTGGTATACATCAATCCAAGTATTCATCTTTTCTTTTTCCATGCCCAATAGAGTGGAACCCACGCTTCCTCACAAGTTTTTTTAGGAAATAAATTTAAATCTTTTTTTATGAAAAAAGCATTCGCACCCCTTTTTTCACAGTAGACTAAATCATATCCTAATCTTTCAGCCTGTTTAGTATAAGATAACAAACTAGCACCAAATTTTAAATCTTTATTCTTCCATATGTAGTTATCATCTTCGGACATGATATATTCAACGTTACTTTCAAAAGATCCGTTATACTCTGAAACATATACATTTGGAGAATAATCAGATAAGGCTTCTCTCAAATGATAATCGTTACCGTCTACATCAATTGATAATAAGTCAAAATTTTTAGGAATACCAATGTCCTCAAAAACTGAACAAATATTTTTAGAAGTTAATTTAATCTGCACAAATGTACAATTTTTAGGAACTAGAGGACTAGGGTCACAATCAAACCAAAAAACTTTCCAACCGTTTTCGGCTAACAGTCTTGTATTAGTTTGGCCACCACCACCGCCTGCACTGACACCAAATTCTACAGCAATTTTATTTGTAGTGCCAATTTTATCGAAAATGTGGGCGATAATTCCGTCCTCGCCTCCTTGAGAATAAGTTTTGTTTTCAAATAAATCCATATTATATTTAGTGGGCAGTTTATGTCAATAAATAATGATATGAAAAAAATCGTAATTGCTACCGGCGGGTTTGATCCTGTTCATTCTGGTCATATAGAATATCTCAAAGAAGCACGTAAATTGGGAGATTCGTTAATAGTAGGTGCCAATTCAGACGAATGGTTGCGAAGGAAGAAGGGTCGGGAATTTATGCCCTGGGACGAAAGATTTGCGATCTTGTCGGCGCTTGAAGTTGTTGAACGAGTAATTAGATTTGACGATAGTGACGGATCTGCTAAAGATGCTATTAGACAGATAAGATCTATATTTCCCCACGATAAAATTATTTTTGCCAACGGAGGGGATCGTACCAACGCAAATATCCCAGAAATGGACATTGAAGATGAAAATCTAGAATTCGTTTTTGGAGTTGGGGGAGAAAATAAAATGAATTCTAGTTCTTGGATATTACAAGAATGGAAAGCCCCTAAGACCGAACGACAATGGGGTTATTATCGTGTACTGCATGAAAACGGTAAAGAAGTAAAACTTAAAGAACTAACCGTAGAACCCGGAAAGCGATTATCTATGCAAAAACACACCGATAGAGCAGAACATTGGTTCGTCGCCGAGGGAACTGCAACAGTATATACTATTAACAGAAGTACAGATGCAGAACTTTTAGGTGTCTATGAAAAATTTAAACACATTCATATTAGTAAAACCGAATGGCATCAGTTATGTAATGAAACTACCGAACCATTAAAAATTATCGAAATTCAATATGGAGATCGCTGCGAAGAAGAGGATATAGAACGCCTATGATAGTTAAGGATGGTTGGCACTTACCTTTTGATGATTTTTTTTCGCACCTCCCAGATAACATTAGTATAGATCAATTTGGGATTAAAACAAGAATAGAGGCCTTGAATTTTTGTTCAAATAGAAGTTGTGCTATAGATATCGGTTCTCATATAGGAATCAGTGTTGCACATTGGGCTAAAGAATTCGATAAAGTTTATGCGTTTGAGCCTGTTCAACAACATTTTACATGTCTTATCGAAAATCTCAAAAAATTCAACAACGTAGAAACATTTAATTATGCTGTAGGAAATTTTACAGGCAATTCAAAAGGTAGTTATAGAACGAAAAAGAACAGCGGTTCTTTTCAGTTGATAGACGAAGGATATGTTCAACCTAAACATAAAGATAAAATTAGAAATTTAGAAAATATTAATGTCATAAAATTAGATTCTTTTAATTTTAGTAAAGTTGACTTAATAAAGATCGATGTTGAGGGATGGGAAGCGGAAGTGTTAGAAGGTGCTGTGAATACCATTAAAACTCATAAACCAGTTCTAATGATTGAAGTTCTAGTAGATAATCCTCACAAGACTCTAAAAACAAATTATAATTTAGAAAAGTTTAATGACATGATTAAACATCTAAACTATAGAGAAATAAAACATATTAAACCTGACGATAAAATTTTTATATCATATGAATAATTGGATTTTTTTAAGTAAAGAAGGCAAAGATGAATACATCAATATGTTTGCTTTAGGTAGCGGTGGTAGAGTTATAAACACAGATGATTTTAACTACGACGACTCTAACGATCCTATTGTGTTGAGAGGTATCCTTAAGAAAAAAATCATGCAGAAGTGTTGGTTAAACGGCAGAGATTTTTATTTTATGGATACAGGTTACTTAGGTAATCATAGAAATCCATTAAATCCAATGGGATGGAAATTCTATCATCGAATAGTCAAGAACGATCTTCAACATGATAAAATTATCAAGCGACCCGATGATAGATTTAAAAAATTAATGATCCCTATCCAGCCTTGGAAAAAAGGAGGAAGTAAGATCCTTATTGCTAAACCAGACGAAAAGCCTATGATTTTTTATGGATTTGATTTGGACGAATGGGTAGAGGAAACTGTAAAAACAATTAAAGAGTATACTGATCGGCCAATTGTGGTTCGTGAAAGAGTAAAGAGCAGAGCAGACAGAGTAATAACTAATACATTGAAAGAGGCATTAGATGATGATGTGCATTGTCTAGTCACATTTAATTCTAACTCTGCAACCGAATCAGTATTGCATGGAATTCCTGCATTTACTTTAGCACCAACCCATGCTGCCGCACCAGTAACATTAAAAGATTTAAGTAAGATTGAAGAGCCTTATTATCCTGATAGAGATAAAGTTTATGAATGGGCTTGTCATTTATCTTATGGACAATTCCATATAAATGAACTTAAAGATGGAACCGCTTGGAGAATTTTAAATGAGCAGTGATATACACACAGTATTTGTAGGTTATGATTCTAGAGAAGACATTGCCTATAAAGTTTGCGAATATTCAATCTATAAACATTGTGCATCTGCAGAAGTTATTCCCTTGGTTCAGTCAGACCTTAGAAGAGAAGGAGTATATAATCGTCAGGTTGATTCGTTGTCGTCTACTGAATTTACATTTACTAGATTTTTAGTTCCTTATCTTAATAATTACACTGGCTGGGCATTATTTTGCGATTGCGATTTTGTATGGGATGGTAATATTGAAGAATTATTTGAAAAAGCAGACAAAAGATATGCAGTCATGGTTGTCAAGCACGACCACAAACCCACCAACACAGTTAAGATGGACGGAAAACAACAAACACAATATCCTAGAAAAAATTGGAGTTCAATGATTCTTTGGAATTGCGAGCATCCCAGTAATGCTAAAATTACTCCTGAGTTAATTAATAATACAACCGGCCAATTCTTACATAGATTCGAATGGTTACGTGATGATGAGATCGGTGACTTAAATTTAAAATATAATTTTCTTGTAGGTTATAATGATCCTAATATAGTGACTCCGTTTGCTTATCATTATACAGAGGGAGGGCCTTGGTTTAAAGAATATACCAATTGTCCTTTTAACAATGTATGGATGAAATATCTTATAGAGTATGCCGATTATATAGGGAGAGATCATACCATACAAAGAACCCCAATAACTTGGGTCACATCATTATCTAGATCGTATTACGAAGAAGTAGCGCAATACACATTACCTACATGGAAAAATCTTCCAGGGGACGTTGTCTTTATATGGGACGATAAACCTGTAGATATCGGCATCGGCCGGATATTTAGTTTTTGGAAAGATGTTGCCAGTCCAGATGATCCGTGGATGAAAGAAGGCATGGGCGGCACCAAGGCAGACCGTTTTTGGAAAAAAAGCAGGGCTCAGATTTGGGCTACTAGGAAATTTAAAGGGTTGGTTGTATGGATAGATGCTGATATTTCTATTACTCGATCATTTTCAAGACAAAAGGCTATAGATATGTTGCATCCTAAACAAAATATGTGGGCTAGTCTCGATGGCGGTATTGATTGGGGATTGCCCGATGATTGTCCTATTGATACTGGGGTCGTTGCATTCGATACCAAAAAACAAGATTTTGAAAAATTCATTAGGGACTATTCGCTAACATGGTATAACGGAATTATTCATCAGTTACCTCAACCTTATGATCATCATGCGGCTAATCATGTTAGAGTAAAATGGGATATGACTAATCTCTGTCCTCCCAGATCAGCATGGAAGAATCAACCTACAGAATACATTAGTCGTTATTGTTTAGAAAACAGTATTCTTAGTGAATTTATGATTCATCACTTAGGTATCGATAATAAAGCAGAATTAGTAAAAGAGAAAAAGAAAAAAACTAAATGAAACTTGCTACATATCTCGCCTGTTTGCCTCCTAAAAATAAAAATGCGGAGAAAGAACAAATCTTAAACAATTTTAGTTTAGGAGTAAGTTTCGTGGGCGATCAAGTTGAACTGGTAAGCGAACATAGATTAATTGATGCTGATGCAGCATTGATGGTTGGTTGGGTTCATGAAAATTCAAAGGAATCGGCGCATCTAGTATTTAGAAGGCAAATTTTAGAATATCAAATGCGTCGTGGTAAGCACGTAATTATTGCAGATAGTAATTTGTTTCTTTATAAAGATACTTCTAATCCTTTTCATTATCTAAGGTACAGTCTCGACGGTATATTTCCTAATACAGGAAACTATTGTGATGATAATATCGATCCAAAAAGATGGGAAAAATTTTCAGCCGTTACCGGTATAGGCTTACAAAAATATAGAAAAAACGGTAATCATATTTTATTATGTTTACAGAGAAACGGTGGCTGGAGCATGTCTGGGTTTGATGTAGTAGACTGGGCTGCAGAAACTATAAAAACTTTAAGAAAACATACAGATAGAGAAATATTGATTAGAGCACACCCGGGAGATAAAGACGCACTAAGATATCTTGCACCAAAAAATCTAATGAAAAAGATTCCTTTGTTGAAAGGCGTTAGGTTATCGCATCCCGGAACTTCATTAATGCAAGATTTAGAAAATTGTTGGGCAGTGGTCAATTATAATTCTAGCCCAACAGTTGGTGCAGCCATTGAGGGATATCCGGTATTCGTTACTGATCCAGAACGAAGCCAATGTAAAGATATCGCAAATACAAATTTATCATTAATCGAGTTTCCTAATTATCCTGATAGAGAACCCTGGGTACAAAGATTAGCAATGTTCCATTGGAATTTTGATGAATTAGTTCGAGGCGAGGCATGGACTCATATAAAAAGATACCTTTGAATTTAGAAATTATAACAAGTTTCAGCGAAGATTATTACAATAAAATAGGCAAGGACTGTATAGAAACTTGGTTACAATATTGGCCAACTGATCTATCTATTAGATGTTATGTAGAAGGAACTTTTAACATCATTAAAGATAAAAGAGTTATCAATGTTCCATTTGAAGTAACTGAATATCAAAAATTTTTAGACCGTGGAAAGATAGGCGGACAAGAACGCAAGTTTGCTAAAAAGGCTTTTAGTTTTATTCATTCTATGCAGACTACATCGGCAGACAGGATAATATGGATTGATGCCGATGTTATTTCTATTGGAAATTTAGATAAAAATTTTATAGAATCTTTGTTGCCTAATCAAGTATTAAGCACACACATGGGTGTCACATATTATGAAAAGAAAGACGGTACTCCGGGAAGATGGTATGTACCCGAAACGGGATTTTTCGCAGTTAATACACGACATCCTGAGTTTGCAAGATTCCGAGACGAATATCGCAGAAGATATTTAGAACATGATCAAAAAGATTTAAGAAGATTTTATGACAATGATGTTTATGGACGAGTATTAGAAGAAATTAATACTGATACCTATGATTTATGCAGTAAATTTACAAAGCCATACAAAACACCGTTAAGACATACAGTGTTAGGACCTTACATACATCATTACAAAGCCAAAGGGGCTAAAGCCGATTGGTCTAGCGAGGATTGATCCAATATTTTTCTGGTCTGTGAACAATTAGATCAGTTTTAAGACTTTTACCTGTGTCTTTTCTTTTTCCTTTTAAATGATCTAAGTAAGCACCCCACGCACTATTAATTAAAGGATGTCCTTCTCCCTTTATTAGTCCCTTACACCAGTCGTTCCATTGCCAGTCTGGATGAAATTTCTTTATTTCTTTCCTAACTTCGTCAAAAACCCAACAGTCGTTCCATTCACTGAATGAGAACAGCCTACCAGTGTCATAGGCTCTCTGGAATTCTACAAGAAACTTATTAGTAACAGGATCTCTAAGATCCATTGAGTATAATCCGCATTCTGTAAACTTTCTTTCTCTACCTAAAAATCCTAAACCAACACCTTTTACTAAATTATCAATGAAATGATGGGGAATAGGAGTATGACAAACCATATCTGCATCCATCCAGAGAAGAATATCTGCATCTGTATTACGAGCAGCATGACAAACTGAATAAATTTTATGGCTGAATCTTATAGCATCCCATCTAAAGCCTAGTCCGGGAGTTTTTCCTTTTGGGCCTGGGGGACCTAAAGCAACTTCTCCCCTAGCCTTCGGATCGTTACGCCACTTTTCTTTAAATGCCACAAGTTCTGGAATAGAAGAATGCAGATCTCGCACTACTAAATTAGGTGCCGATTCGGTAATTTGATGATCTTGCGGATAAACATATAAAGTTATATCGTTAGGCCAATTCTCTAAGAATGTTTGGATCATTCTCCTGCCATATTTGATATAACCTTCATGATGAAAAGTAGTAACTACTGCCTTTTTCATCTTGTTTGCAATGTCCAATCGATTTCTGTTGTAGATGTTTGCCGATCTCCGCCATATCTTTTAATATCGGCTTCTACCATCATTTTTACCAGGTCATCAAAATCAGTTTTACGTTTCCAGCCTAATACAGTCTCTGCTTTTTTAGGATTTCCACACAAACTATATAACTCGGCAGGTCGCTTGAACCTAGGATCGCTCTTTACATATTGCTCCCAATTTGAAATTCCTGCATGAGAAAATGCACGTTCTAATAAATCGCCGATTGTATATTGCACACCTGTGGCTACCACATAGTCTCCAGGCTGGTCTTGCTGTAACATGAGCCACATCGCTTCGACAAAGTCTCCTGCGAATCCCCAATCTCTCTTAGAATCGAGATTTCCTAACGTGATACTATCTGCAAGTCCACATTTAATTCTTGCTACGCCGTCTGTGATTTTTCTGGTAACAAATTCTTTACCTCTGATAGGAGATTCGTGATTAAACAAGATACCGTTGCTGGCATGTAAACTAAAACTTTCTCTAAAATTAATTGTCATCCAATAAGCATAAAGTTTTGCTACTCCGTACGGGCTTCTAGGCATAAAGGGAGTATTTTCGTCTTGCGATCCCCCGGAAAATTCTATACTATTACCGTACATTTCAGATGTAGATGCTTGATAAAATCTTGTAGCAGGGCTATGTTGTTTAATTGCATTTAAGATATTAAGAGGTCCGACAGCATTGACTTCTGTCGTTAATTTATTAAGATCCCAACTAGCACCTACGAAACTTTGTGCGGCTAAATTATAGAATTCATTAGGTTTAATTGTTTTGATTAAATGATTCATGTTTCCATCGTCGGTTATGTCACCTGTGACTAACTCAATATCATTCTCTATACCTAAATATTTGATATTATCGAAATTTGGATTAGAATATCTCTTAACAAGTCCGTAAACTTTGTAATTTTTTTCTAAAAGTAATTTTGATAGATAAGGACCGTCTTGTCCGGTCAACCCTGTTACGAATGCAATTTTTTTCATCTTCTTTCCTTTTCGCTTGGTTTCCACATCTGCCATTTTTTTGAAATTTCTGTCAGTTCGTATGATGCGCCGACGAACAGTCTTTTAAGTTTTTTGCCTAATTCTTCTGCAGATTCGATCATTACAAAATTTCTTGATTTTAAAAGCAGATTTTGACAATTTAATAATTTATCCATGCTATTTCTTCCAACATACAATAGACTTATATCAGGCAATGAATTGAAATCTTCAAATCCTTGCCGATAGATTATGTTTTTCTTTTTAACCAATGGTTGATTTTCCGTGAATACGAAAACATTTTCAAAATGGAGAGACATTTCAGCCAGCATTTCGGACGATGGTTCTATCATTACCACATTTCTATTGTTTCTAAGTATTTTACCGAGTTTTTTTGCAAGACTAGCCATAGTAAATTAAATACTCTGATATTTATTATGAATAAAATCAAGTTTAAAATTTATTCTCAATACGGTGCTCTGAATAGTCCTCCGGTTTTTCAAGCACTAGCCGAAGGTCTTCGTAATGCTGGGGGAGAACTAGTGGATTCTAACGAAGATATACCAATTATATGGTCTGTTTTATGGCACGGGCGCATGGTTGGAAATCGCAAGATCTATGAAACTGCAAAACTTCAAGGTAAAAAGATTTTAATAGTAGAAGTCGGTACTCTTATACGAGGGAAAACTTGGAGAATCTCATTCGATCATATTAACGGTCTTGGTTTTTTCGGAAATCATCAAAATATCGATACATCAAGACCTAAAAAATTGGGGGTCTTTTTAGAATCTCCGTTGTCGATTCGAAAACCCGAAATACTTATAGCCTGCCAGCACGAAAAAAGTCTTCAATGGGAAGGTATGCCTTCAGTTGATCGCTGGGTGTCTGAACAAATTGCCGAAATTCGCAAATTTACCGACCGTAAAATCATAGTTAGATCGCACCCTAGAAGTCCATTAAAACATATACCGGCCGGCTGCACATATGAACAACCTCAAATAATTCCAAATACCTACGATGATTTTAATTTTAGATTAGATTATCATTGTATAGTCAATCATAACAGTGGTGTTGGGGTTCATTGCGGCATTTCTGGAGTACCTGTCATAGTAGATTCCTCAAGTTTGGCCAAACCCATCGGGTGCTCTTATGATAATATAACTACTCCCTCCGAGCAAGACAGGAGGGATTGGTTTCTTAGAATTTGCCATACCGAATGGACCTTGGACGAGATAAAGGATGGTATTCCTTTGAAAAGACTTATGGTTGATTTTCTGTAAGTTGTCCTATATAATGTTATTATGACTGAACATGCGACCACAGAAGAACTGTTTTTAGATTTTTTACAACAGGTAGATATCCACAGATTATCTTTGCAGAGTACTGATCTAGCAGCAGCCAGTAGTTTTTATCATTTACTTCTAAATGATAAACCAATTACTCAGGCCCAGGCATCGTTTATTCTTAGAATTTTAAAAAAATACAAAAATTTTTTACACAAACTGAAAATTTCGTCTCTGAGGATAGAAGATCCTATTTGGTCTAAACCTTTCAGAGTGATCGATCATGATTGTTTCGCCGACATTGAATTAGACGAAAATAATAATCCTCTACTTACATTAAAAAACCCTTATCATATCAAAGAACTATTCGAAAAACATGTCATCGACAAAAATAGAGAGGTACAAATAAAATCAAAATGGCGAGCAGATGAAAAAATTAGAACCTTTCATCTGTATGATCTCAATCCTATCCTGCTTCAAGAATTTTTAAAAAATAATCAATTTAATATCTCGTTAGAGTTAAGCAATTATTTTCTTGAAACTGACGAAATTTATGAAAATTCACAAAAATATTTTCCTTATTGCGATGTTATTAATAATGCAGTAACTCTGCATAATGCAACCATCGAAGCCGTATCTTATTTTGAGGAGAAAAAATCCGGTAAGGTAATAGATGATTTAATGTTGGCAAAAAATCTAGGATTTCGGTTAGTAGGTAACTATCAAGATCTTCCATATCAAGCAATTTTTTCAACTAAGACTAACTTTTTTTGGTCGAACGATCTAGATAAATTTTTTGATTTTTCAGAATCGGTATCCGGACGTAAAGTAATTGTTGTCAACTCTTACAAGACACACGAGTGGGTCAAGAACTTTGTTGAAATATCAGAGAAGAAGAATATTTCGCCTGGAAAAATTAAAATAGCGTTCAGAGAAAAAAATGAAGATAATAATAAGTTCAATCAATGGATAAAAGACAACAGTCTAGGCGGAGATTTAAAAACTGCCGATTATCTTATATTCAAAGATAAGCCTGCAAAGTGGTTGCTCGCTGACAAAGAAAATGTTAAAATTATAGCAATCAACGAGGCTTTTATGCCTAGCAGTAAAAAATCGCAGCAATGGATCGACGAGCACTATTGCATATTTTTCTTAGGAAATACTAAACCTACAAATAACAGAGGCAAAAAATTTGGCAACGTGTAAACTAATAATTAAAGACGAAGTCAATATAAAGTTCGAGGGATTATCTGTCGAAACTAGACGAAAAATAGTAAACGAACTAAAATTTGACCTCCCTTATGCACGACATATGCCTGCCTACAAATTAGGTAGATGGGACGGTACAAAAACTTTTTTCGGGATCGGAGGGACTGGTTACCTTGCACATTTAGATACCATATTACCTGTGATTGAAAATGCTGGTTACGACATAGATATTGAAGATTTAAGAAAAACACACGATATATCATTCGAAACGATCACCGAAAACTATTGGAGCGATAAAGGCAAGGTATGGCCTAAAGGTCATCCAGACGCAGGAAAGCCAATCGTATTGAGAGATTATCAATATGACGTTGTAAATAAATTTTTAGAAAATCATCAGGCTCTACAGGAGGTGGCCACAGGTGCGGGGAAAACAATTACTACAGCGACGTTGTCGCATCTTTGTGAGGTATATGGCCGTACGATGGTTATTGTTCCGAACAAATCGCTTGTTGTACAAACTGAGGAAGACTACAAAAACCTAGGTCTTGATGTTGGCGTATATTTTGGTGATCGTAAAGAATTAAATCGAACACACACTATATGTACATGGCAAAGCCTTAACATTCTAGACAAGAAAAGTTACGACGAAGAAACACTTACGTTGGCAGAATTTTGTGATGGTGTTGTGGCAGTTATTGTTGATGAGGTACATCAGGCCAAAGCGGATGTTTTAACAAAATTGCTAACACAAAATTTTAAAAACTGTTTCATTCGATGGGGTTTAACAGGAACCATACCAAAAGAAAAATGGGAATTTCAAAGCATATTGGCTAGTATAGGTCCAGTAATCAATCGAGTAAGTGCTTACGATTTACAAGAGAAAGATGTTCTAGCCAAACTAGATATTCAAATATTGCAAACCAACGATGTCGAAGTTTTTAGGTCATATCAAGAAGAATATACATGGTTAGTTACTGACGATAATAGACTGAACTGGTTGTCGACTTATATCAAAAAAATATCTGAAACTGGTAACACATTAGTTTTAGTGAATAGAATTGATACCGGAAACAAACTGTTAAAAAATATTTCAGACGCAGTTTTTATATCCGGCGAAGTAAAACTCAGCGAACGCAAGGAAGAATATGACGAAATTAAAACTAGTGATGGCAAGATTATTGTGGCGACTTACGGTGTGGCCGCTGTGGGTATTAATATCCCTAGGATTTTTAATCTGGTTCTTTTGGAACCCGGAAAAAGTTTTGTCCGTGTTATACAGAGCATTGGACGAGGTATTAGGCGAGCAGAAGACAAGGACTTCGTCCAAATCTGGGATATCACGTCCACATGTAAGTATGCAAAGCGACATCTTACAGAAAGAAAAAAATATTATAAAGAGGCGAAATACCCCTTTACATTAACTAAGGTAAACACTAAATGAAAATATTAACGTTAGATGATAAAGCGTTAGATCTTAATACGATTCCGGAAGAATTAGAGGAAGATGTAAGATTTTCTGTTCTCGATAATTCGAATCCTCAAGAGCCGGACTTTTTTTATATGCCCTTGATTTTTCTTGAGTCATTTAACAGTCCTGCTATTTTATTAAGAATAGGCGATAACGAAATTCAAATGCCTTTAGATTGGTGCATGGTAGTAGGTGATAAAGAATGCGGTTTAGATCCAGAAGTATTGCCGCTAACCAGTATTAATGAAAGAGGATTTGATGCATTTGTATTCAATCCTTTAAGCGGATTTAGAGCAGAATATATGCCTATAGAAATTATTAACATTTACCAAGATGTGCGTTGGTATTTTCCTAAAATGAAAAACGGACAATTGTTAACTGTTCCTTTATCTAACGAAAAATCTCCTCCGTGTGCTTTTTTTGTTAAAGAAATTTCTAGACAGAGTGAGATGTTGCACTTGCATAAATTAATCTAAGGAGTTATAATGAAAGCAGGTAAAGTGTGGGGACAAACAGAATTATTAGAAGCCAATGGGGTATTAGAATTTCATCGAATTGAAGCCAAAGCGGGAGGCGTGTGCTCAAAGCACAAACACAAATTTAAATGGAACGGATTTTTTGTTGAATCTGGTAAAATGATTATTCGTGTATGGAAAAATAATTACGATCTAGTTGACGAAACCCTGTTAGAAGCAGGACAATATACAAAAGTCGCCCCCGGCGAATACCATCAATTTGAAGCCGTTGAAGATACTGTTGCATTTGAATTGTATTGGGCTGAATTTGATCACGAAGACATTGAAAGAGAAACTGTAGGATTTTCAAAATAATGGCTGATGATTTCACACTAAAAGATCAACTAGCAGCGATAGATTTAAATGCTAAAGACTTATGGGAAGATCTATCAGAATCTCAAAAGAAGTCTTTGGTTTTCTTTACTCTTAATAGATATCTATCGAGTGTGCAGGGAAGCGCCGATCGTCAGGCCCACGCTGTTTTGGTTACCAATGAAAGATTTAATAAAAATCTTTTTAGTATAATGAGTAAACACCCTAGACTAGCCTGGCAGTTAGCCTGTTCCTGTAGTCATGAAAATAAAAAAATAGAATTCCATCCTTGGATATCTGTTAAAAGAGAAAAAGATAAAAAATTAGCACTACTATGCGAATTATTTCCTAATGCAAAGATGTCGGACTTAGAGACCTTAAATGCAATTACTGACAAATCTGAAATCAAAGAATATCTCAAACAATCGGGCTGGGACGATAAAAGGATTAAAGAAGCCGGTGTTTAAGTGTGATCATTGCGGTAAAACTTTCGCAAAAGAGTCTACATTATTAGTACATGTTTGCGAATATAAACGACGATGGCTGGCCAGAGAGAGCCAATCGTGCCGCTGGGGACTGATCGCATATCAAAAATTTTATCAAATAAATCAACCGACATCATCAATTAAAGATTATGCAAATTTTTCTCACAGTCCATACTATACTGCTTTTGTAAAGTTTGGAAGTTTGATTTCTAACTCTCGACCCTTATACCCAGAAAAATTTATCGAATATGTAATTAAAAGCGGAATAAAATTAGATCACTGGTGCAGAGAAGAAATTTACTATCAATATGTAATAGACACAATCAGATTAGAGCCAGCAGGCGATGCACTTTCTAGATCGATCGAAACTATGGTAGATTGGGCAGGAAAACACAGTGCTGACTTCGCTCACTATTTTAAATATTGCAATCCTAACTTAAATCTTTATCATTTACGTGAAGGACTGGTATCGCCGTGGTTACAGTTAAATACTCCAGCAGGAAGAAAATTACTACAACAGTTTGACGATCATCAATTGGGTTTAATTGATCAGATTATCGATCCGTTATATTGGAAACAAAGGTTTAAGGCAAGGCCCAACGATATTGATCTTGTAAAAGAAACAATAACAGAAGCGAGGATATTATAATGCCTAAGAAAAGGGCGGAACCAGAAATCGAAGAGTTGAAAGATAATGAAGAATTTATTTCTAGAGACGACATAGATATAGAAGTAAGAATATCAGAAGATAATACAGTTATGGTTTTATTTTCTGGTTTTGATGACGAAGAAGATTCAGAGGAATATGCTCATTTTTTAGCAGAAACATTACCGTTACTTTTATTTGAAACAACAAGGTTACAATAATGGACATTGACATCGATTTTGCAGATAGAAAAAAAGCCCTCGAAGTTATCCCTCATAGAATCGCCTCTAGATTAGATGGCGGAGAGTTAAAGCCTCACAACACTGGAATATATCTTCAAGATCAACCCGTTAGACCTCTAGATTTATTATGTGAAATTCCTTATGATGAACATGTAGAAGGTAGATTTAAAATAGATTTTCTCAACGCCTCATTATACAACGGGGTAAGAGATCGTAATCATTTAAAAGAACTAGCCAACCAGGAGCCACTATGGGATCTTCTAGAGCAAGACGAATTCGTCAACTTACTCTTTCACGTAAACGGGCATGGTTCTATATTACGACAAATGAAGCCCAAGTCAATAGAGCAGTTAGCAGCAGTATTGGCGATGATTCGACCTGCGAAACGTTATCTGATCGGGAAAGATTGGAATACGGTAATGAACGAGGTATGGACGAAACCGACGAACGATGAATATTATTTTAAGAAAAGCCACGCTACTGCTTATGCATTGGCTATCGTTTGTCAGATGAATTTAATTTGCGAACAAATTAGTTACGAATTCAGTTAAATTTTACGTATAAGAGTAATACTACGTCTTTTTACTCTTTTAGTCATAATCTGATCTAACCGCATACAAGGACCCAGATCAATACGCACATCCTTCGTAGTTAGTGTTTTGATAGCATACTTGAATTCTTGGGCTTCTCTAATCATGAAGATGTTTATAGGAATTTGTCTATTTGATTCCCACCACCAAGCGTCAGCCATTTCTACGAATCTTTCTCTTTGCGAAAAATCTCTGATCATTTCCCAATCGTAAAGGGTAGTTACTTGCGGGTCTTGATTGATCACGACGCCCACGTACTCTTTTTCAACGTAGGTTAAGACTGTTATCCAGGGGAAGTTTTTACTTAAATTTTCAGTTATACGCATAATAAATACTTGATGCACAACTACCACACATATTTATATCCAAATCGTTTAGTTGCCTATTTGGACGCAGTTGCACCGGAGACTTTTCGCATGTTCTATCAACGACCTCTTATCATTTATAAAGGTGTAGATAACTTAGTTCAAGTAGATCTTAGAAATCAAGATCAGAAAAAAGTTACCAGCACCAATACTTTAGTTATCTCAGTTTTGGATCCGAGGACACAACTTAGAGTGTTATCTTCAGATTTTATCAGAAACGCTAATGGTACTTATGAAACTACTATTTCTGAAGATGAATTATTGGATTTTAATTCAGGCAATTATGAATATACATTAATCTTAGAAGAAAGACAGGTAACAGCAGAGGGCTATATTCTATTATCTAGTAAAGTCTGTTACAGCGATAGTCAGTTCAACGCAAGGGGTGTTTTAGAACTAAGAGATAGTGTGCAAGGTGAATTTTACGATGGGTTTGAAATCAAAAAATTTAAGAAGGTATCGCCTTCTAGTGTAGGTGAAACAGGTCAAGATAGATATGAAAGTGCTGTTATAGAAACAGGCAGTATTGCAGGACCCAGCAAGAATTTCCATACATTTCAAATTTGGTCTAATAATTATACAGGATCTATAGATTTCCAAGCCAGCCAAGATTCTGATCCTCGGCCCGGCGATTGGGTAACATTAAAATCTATAACTGCTGTAAATCAAGATTCGTTTTATGTTAATGTCACCGGTATCCATAAATGGTTGCGTGTCGTTCATATTCCTAATAGTGCTCATGCTGTGGGCGAATTTGTTGTCCAACAATCAATCTTAGGAACTTATTCCGTTAGCATACGTAATGGCGGCATGGGATATAAAGTCGGAGATGTCATCAACATTTCGGGTTCTTTGTTAGGCGGTGAAACTCCTACCAATGATTTATCAATTACGGTATCTACAGTTAACCCTAACGGTATCATCCAAACTATATCATGGACAGGCTCATCGTATAATGGTGTAAAAACCTTTGTTGTTCTTGGAAATCTATCTACTGTAGGAACGGTTGACAAAATCCTATACAGGTAATATACTTGTACTATGACTGAAGTCATAGATCAAATTTTATCTCATTTTCCTGCGAGAGCAAAAACATCGTCATCCGGGTGGCGATCGTTTAATGCTATCTGTTGTCATCATCGCGGACATAAGCAAGACACGAGAAAAAGAGCAGGTGTCTTAATCAAACAAGGAATTGTTTATCACTGCTTTAACTGCGGATTTTCTACTGGCTGGCAACCTGGTAAGAGTATAAGTTTAAAATTTAAAAATTTGTTACAATGGTTAGGCGCTACAGATCAACAGGTAGCCGAAATACAACTAAATGCTCTCAGAACTAAATCTGATGAAACAGAAATAAGTTATACATTTGATGAGCCGTTTACTCCTAGAGAATTACCTACAGATACAAAAACTATCGACGACTGGTTGGAACAAGATCTCGATGAAGAATGTGAAAACGACATAAGACAAGTTGTCGAATATCTAGTACACAGAGGATTCGATCCGTTGTCCTCACATTTTTCTTGGAGTCCTGAACAAGGTTATAGAGATCGAGTTATAATACCATTTAGATATAATGGAAACATCGTCGGTTCAACCGCCAGAAGAATAAAAAATCTCCCTCCTAAGTATTTGAGCAATCAACCTAAAAATTTTGTATTCAATGTAGATAATCAAAATGTTCATAGAAAATATGTATTTGTTGTCGAGGGTCCTTTCGATGCCATTGCTATAGACGGAGTGGCTGTTCTCACGAACGAAATAGCAGAATCACAGGCACGTATAATTAATAGTATGAATCGAGAGGTCATAGTTATCCCCGACCAAGACCAGCCGGGTATTACTATTATTGATCAAGCGAAGGATCTAGGTTGGAGTGTGGCTTTTCCTACATGGGATCTAGGAATCAAAGACTGTGCCGACGCAGTTAAAAAATATGGAAGATTATTTGTCACTATTGATGCGATAAAAACTGCACAAAGCGGATCAATTAAAATAGAAATGGCAAAACGTGCTATGATTAAAAAATTGGAGATTGACAATGTGGGAAAAAATTAAAAATGTCTTAACTTGGCCTTACAGAAAATATAAAGAAAGACAAGAGTGGAAGAAACGTATGGACGAACTACGTAAAAGAGATCCATTTATCTACAAATGATTACTTGGGGAATAAATGCATTAAATCACGATGCCAGTATTGCTGTCGTTCAAGGCGGCGAACTAAAGTTCTGGCGGCGTGCCAGTGAGTTTTCGGGAATCAAAGGCGACGATAAGTTAAACAGTCTGTTGATAAGAGAAGCCCTCAATGCCGGCGGCGGTTACGGCCCTACTAACATAGTGTGGTACGAGCGTCCTTGGCTAAAAAAGATACGCCAATTATATGCTGGTCAGTATCGTTGGGCATTTGATTTAAATGAGTTACCGTCAAGATATCTTAAGTCATGTAATTTAGGTTATCCAAAAATTTATTACATGCCACATCATCTTAGCCATGCGGCAGCAGGTTTTCTAACTTCTCCTTTTGAAGATGCTGTAGTTGTAGTACTAGATGCAATGGGAGAATGGGAGTCTGCAAGTATATGGCAAGGACAAGGTACAAAACTTAAAAAATTATGGAGCCGAAGTTATCCTACTAGTCTTGGTTTGTTTTATTCGGCATTCACAGATCTTGTAGGACTTAAACCTGTAGGAGAAGAACACATTCTTCAACAGTGGAGTGATCGTGGAGATCCTAATAGATATGGAGATACTGTCTATACTTACTGGAAAAATGGTTGGAGGTTGCGTTACAATTTACACAAAGGTGTAAGAAATTGGCCACATGCTATTGAAACAGATCAGGATCGATTTGACATCGCTGCAGGTGTGCAGGCCGTATTTGAATTACAAGCCGAAGAGGTAATGAACATAGCATTTGATTTGTCTCCAAGTAGAAACTTAGTCTACATGGGCGGATGTGCTATGAATAGTAAGTTTAACGAATTAATTACAGATGATTGGGACGGTATATGGAGCCTTCCTGTTCCGGGAGATGCTGCTAGTTCTATTGGTGCTGCCTTATATTTTAAGCAGGCTAGACACAAGTATAAGGGTGATTTGCCTAAGCACATTAAAATTAAAATATGAATGATAAGAAGTTTACTAATGGCAGACAATGGGTAATAGACACATACTACGACAAGTATGATGAATTTATAAACTTTTTAGTACCTGATACAAATTGGGAATATGCCGATGAAACTGCTGCATATAATGCCAAGCAATATCCGTTATGGGTGAACAAGGATTTATCTAGTTCATATCAACACAAAGATTTTTCAAATTTTAATTTCGATGAGAAATATGAAATTTTGTTAGAATGTGTTTCTGCCTGGGTGCAAGATAAATTAATAGAACATAAGATTTATAAAAAAATTATACCTGTTATTTCTTGGTATGTTGATTACACCAAAGGCAGTTGGATGGCATTACACAATCATGATTCAAATGTCGTCACACAGGTTCTATATGTAGATGGCGTTGATGATATAAACGATACCAAGGATTATGTTAAAGGGGCTATGTATGCAATTTTCCCTAATGACAAAAATTTAACCTATCTTCCATTTACAAATTATCCGGGACGTAGTATAATAATGAGTGGGGATATCTTTCACGGAGTTTATCCCGTAGAAAGCGAAAGAAAAAGGACAATCGTAATAGATTACAAATACTATGAATAAAGATTACGGATACGAAGTACAAAAATTATATCTCGAACTAATGCTGGCAGATGCTGAGGTTTTTGTTCGATGCCAGGGTATATTTGATCATACGTTATTTGATCGTAAATTGCAAGATGCAGCAGAGTTTGTTAATGAATATGCTAAACAGTATTCTGTATTGCCTGACTATGAGATGGTCAATGCCACGTGCAGAACAGACCTGAAGAAACCTGAAGAAGCCAAAGAAGGTCACCTCGAATGGCTCATGGACGAGTTTGAGACTTTCACAAGACACAAAGCATTAGAACGTGCGATCATCGGATCAGCAGATCTTTTAGAAAAAGGCGACTATGGTTCTGTAGAAGTAATGATCAAAGAGGCTGTACAAATTGGTCTTAGTAAAGACATGGGCACTGATTACTTTGCTGATCCTAGAGGTAGACTATTGGGTCTTAAAGATAAAAATGGACAGATTAGCACAGGCTGGCCGACATTAGATCGAAGGCTGTTTGGTGGTATGAACAGAGGTGAACTGAATATATTTGCGGGCGGCTCGGGCGCAGGTAAGTCGTTGTTCTTGGCTAATCTAGGCGTCAATTGGTGCCAAATGGGATTGAATGTATTATACCTAACGCTCGAACTTTCCGAGCAGTTGGTAGCCATGCGTATTGATAGTATGTTCACAGGCGTTAGTACCAAAGAAATTTTTAAAGATTTAGATGAGATTGAAATGAAAGTGAAAATGCTTGGGAAGAAAGCAGGTAACTTTCAAATCAAATATATGCCTAGCGGTAAAAACTGTAACGACCTGCGCAGTTATCTAAAAGAGTATGAAATCAAAAAAGGACGCAAAGTTGATGTCCTTCTTGTTGATTATCTTGATTTGTTGATGCCTATGAGTAAACGAATAAGTCCAGCAGATTTGTTCATCAAAGACAAGTATGTTTCAGAAGAGTTAAGAAACTTAGCCGTAGAAAAACAAGTGTTGTTGGTAACGGCATCACAGTTAAATCGTGGCGCTGTAGAAGAAGTAGAATTTGATCACAGTCATATCTCAGGTGGATTATCTAAGATCCAGACTGCAGACAACGTGTTTGGTATCTTTACCAGCCGAGCCATGCGTGAGCGTGGACGTTATCAGATCCAATTAATGAAAACTCGCTCTAGTTCAGGTGTAGGACAAAAAGTGGATCTGGAGTTCAATATTGAGAGTCTCAAGATATCTGATCTACCAGAAGATGAGCAGGAACACAGTGGCGCAAGTAGGGGTACCTCGAGTATTATAGAAAGTATTAAAAATCGTAATACTGTGCAGCAGGTGCAGAGAGTTGATCCAGAAACAGGTGAAATAGATCCTAACAAAGGAGTAGGGTTAGGCAAGATTAAATCTAATGTACAGAGTACTAAACTTAGAGAAATCTTAAACTCTATGGGTAATGATGAAATCTAACAGAATTTTTATACATAATTGGCAAGGAGACTCTACTGACGAATTTGTAGATATTCCTTGGCCATTAATACATAAGGTAGCGGGCACAGAAATGGTAAATTGGCTGACCGCAAAAGAGCATACTCAAGCACAAATGATATTAGAAAAAACCAGCGACGGTTGGCAAACATTATGGGCTGAAATATATGATCCTAAAGCACGTACAGAGTTCGCTCTTAGATTCGCTAAATAATGGATGCGAGCAAAAGAATTCATTGTAGAAGTATCTCAGAAAAAGATCACAAAACGACAGGGCAGTTCAACTGTAGGTCTTAATACTTACAGTGATACCGAACACTGGAATAGTGATTACGTAGCCTATCGATTAGGACTAGCATTGGCCTGTACCGACGGCAGTTTTGTACCTGATATGGACGCTAAAAGTTGGGTAGGAAAAAGCAAGTCTACTCACCCGTTTACAGCAGAAGAACAGCAAATGTTAGAAAAAGCCTATAAAGCAGTAGGTGCGTCATATAAGGATTTGAATAAGGGCGATTTAAAATCACACGAATTGGATTCCACAAACAATGCAAGTCCAGTTGCGCAGGTCAAGCGTAATAAGTATGGAGTTTAAATGCGATTACACGAACTTGACGAGAACAATGAATTTGTTACTGTAAACAAAACTTTAAATCCAAAAATTTGGCGGGGAGATCGCTTAGATCCTGAAGTTCGCCGCAAACTCATAGATATCGCTAAAGCATTTGTAGATTTCGTTGGTATAGACCTAGATGCTAAAGATTTTACCATAACAGGTTCTAACGCAAATTATACGTGGACAGATTATTCTGATCTCGATCTGCATGTGATAATTGAAGGTGAACCCACAGACGAACAAAGAGAACTATTTAATGCTAAAAAGGCACTGTGGAGTGAGCAGCACGATATTTCTATCAAAGGTCTTCCAGTTGAATGTTATGTGCAAGGTGCAGAAGAACCTCATCACTCAACTGGTGTGTATTCTTTAACCGATGATACGTGGCTGGTTGAACCTAAAAAAGTTAAACCTGACATAGACGATGCTGCCATCGAAGCCAAGAAAGATGCTATTCTAGCACAGATAGAACATGCATTACTCAGCAAAGATCTTGAACGACTAAGAGCAGTAAAAGATAAAATCAGTCAGATGCGCAAAGCAGGACTGGAACGTGCAGGTGAATGGTCAGTAGAAAACCTAGTTTTCAAAATACTTCGAAATCTAGGTTTGATTGATCAGATGGCTGAAAAAATTCGTGAACTAGAAGATCAAGAACTGAGCCTAGAGCAGGCTCAGAACTTAGATTAGTCGTCTTTCTTAATACCCAACAACTGTAACAGATTCAAGAATAGATTGATAAAATCTAGATATAGAGTCAATGCCCCGATAATTTCCATTTTACCAGTATCAGTTTCATAACTGAGCATTTCTCTAATCTGTTGTGTGTCGTAGGCAGTTAGTCCCAGGAAGATAATAATAGCCAGTGCTGAAATTACCATAGCCATTACAGGACTACCAATAAAAATGTTTACAATGCTGGCGATAATAATAGCGATTAAACCAATGAACATAAACTGTCCAACGCTTTCTAAACTTCGTTTAGTAAAATATCCATAGGCGCTCATGGTAACAAAAAGTATGGCGGCGCCCATGAATGCACTGACTATAGAGCCAATCGTGAACACCACGAAAATTGTAGCGAAACTTAAACCCATCAGTGCTGCGAACCCATGCAAAGCGATCTGAGCCTGTCCTGCAGATAATTTTTCTAGGCCGAAACTGAGGGCGAGAATAGCCACTAAAGGTGCAAAAATAATTACCCACTTTAGCGCAGTACCAAACAGCAGAGCCATCAATGCCGGTGAAGTACTGACTAGGTAACTGACTACCATGCTGTTGATCACAGCCAAAGCCATGTGATTGTAGACACGCAGCATGGCTGAGTTAATTTCTGCAGCGGATCTATATCCTAATGATTGGGAAGCGAGTTCCATGTAAATCTCCTTGTATAAGTCTGTATGTTATTGTAACGTATTTATAGGGCGAGGTCAACCAAAAATCTTTTCAATTCCTGCCTTCATTATGCTGCCGGGTGAGGGTTTTTGGTCCTGTATTTTTAAGAAATTTTCTATCCATTGAGGGCACAGTTGTTTTTCACAGAATTCTTTATCTGATAACCAATTTTCTTTGATTAGATTCTGTTGAAATCCTGACGTTAAATCTGCACTTTGATCTTGGATCAATGCGTTGAATAATTTGGCACTGAGTATGTCGTGATTACTGACGCACAGATGATTGTATCTACAGTCAAATCCATTAAACCAATTAGGTGCAGCGCCTTGCAGATTAGCCATGCGATCTTGATCTGCATATTCGTTGTACTGTATATGAGTGAGATATCCTTGTGCGATATTTAGGTCTGGGTACGTGGCCGCTACATTTAGATCTTGATCAAAACCTTTAACGATCAGCGGCCTTCTAAGACCGCGAGCACCAGTTTCGTAGGCTATGTTACCCAATCTATTAACTGTGTGTAGAGTATCTAATTTTTCTCTTTGTATGTGTTTGATGTACAGTTCCACACTCTTGCTTTGTTCCGCAGATATCTGTTGATCAAAGTCTATGATATTCCAATTGGTAAGATCTGGTCTGTCTTCAAAGAACCAGTATCTATGCGGGCTGGTCAGCAGGATTACTGTGTAGTCATCGGCGGACATTTCTAGGGTATTGATCAGATACTGCTCAGTGATCCAATCTTGAGAGGTGCCTATGAGGCTGTGATTTCGCATCTGTACAGGTCTTCGCAGATGATTGCTGAGTCGATTGGCCAGCAGTCTAGTCCATACAGTATTGGGCCATTCCTTGTTCAAAGCAGACCAACTGTCGCCGAATATCCAAAGAATGATTGGTTTTATTTCTTTCATGCCTATATGTATCCTTATAGGCAGGAGATCTAGTTAACCGCGAGTTTCGTAGAGTTCTATTTCCGCAGACCACTGTTCGCCAGTGATTTTTTCCTGCTGCTGAGCCATGGCATGAGCCAATCGCCATGCTTCTGCTTCTTCAGTGATAGGTTCTGCGCTCAAAGGATTGCGCTCAATCCGTTGACGTGTTTTTAGATTTTTGGCTAGAATTCTGTATGCTCGCATTTGAGATCTCCTGCTGTATTTATCCGGTCACAGTGTTATCCGCAGCCACAGTCACAGTTATAAAATTAAAAATCACGCAGACTCTGCTGGGACTCTTCACGGGTCTTCCAGAAGTGCGCCAATGTGTGCCGTCAAATTCATACCATGTGTTGGCACGAGGCTCCAGTTCCACAGCACCTGTGAACTGATCCGGAATATCCCAATTCTGTAGCCAAGAACGCTCCGTGTACACAGTGGTCACGCCGTCTGAATCTTCAGGAAAAAACAAGGCAGTCTGATGTGGTCCCTGGAGATCTATGAATGGTTGGGTGTCCATCAAATCGCCGGGAAAACTGTTGATGATCCGTATTTTGAATAGTGTACGCAGTTGTCGATTTGTGCGGCTCAATGCTTCCAACAACACCATCTTGCAGACGTCTATGCAGGGGCTGAGTTCTGTGTCTGCATCATAGACCACGTGCTGCATTTGGTAAGCATCATACAATCTTTGATCTCTGACCAATCTAGGCGGTATGTAGCCCCAGGTCATCAATGGGTCTAACAGTCGTTCCTGGGCCAAGGCCAACAGGTTGGGCGATAGTAGATTATCTAATTGTGTGATTTTGGGTTGATCTGTCATAGGGTCTCCTTGTGCCAGTATTTATGTAAATTAAACTAGCAGTTAATAAGTATTGACATGACACCGCAGATAATAGGATTATTCGCTGAACCCGTGGCCAGATACCGAGTATGGCCCGGAGACTGGCAGCAGGTGCTGACTGCTGAACCCATGGAACTGAGACAGAATCACAGTTACAGTCGAGATCAATGGGTTCTGGACAAATGGCCTAGACTGCGATCTAGTCTAGAACTGTGCGCACAGACCTTTGCCAGAGATGTAATGGCTTTTGTGGATCGGCCGGAAATCACACAGTCGTGGATCAATGTCTATGAAAAAAGTCAGTGGATACATCAACACAATCACCCTAACTCTATGATATCAGGCACTTGGTATTGGCAGTTGGATCAGGAAGCAGAAATACTGTTTCATCGACAGGGCATAAATCCACCCGGCACCTGGCAGCAGAAGTTTGATAGAGATCCTCAGCGATCAACAGAGTTTAGCATAGACACAGTGTCAGTGAGAGTTCAAGAGGGAGATCTACTGGTGTGGCCCAGTTATCTGCAACACTCTGTGCCAGCATGGCAGGGCACTGAACCCCGAGGTAGCCTTAGTTTTAATCTACAGCCCCGACAGTGGGGCAGCGATCTATACTCTAGTCGTCGAACAGAGTGCGTATGACACGGCTCTGCTCGGGATACTTGATCAGCCATATATCAGCGTATTGACAGTTGCTGAACAGCAGCCACCAATCCACAGGCACAGCCGCATTATAGACTTCAGTGTTGACCCAACTGCGGGGCCAATAGTGTACGTGACTGCGCCACTGTATGAGCAGATCCTGCTGTTGGCGCTGAAAGGGTTCTAGGTACACGATCAGCATAAATTTATTTACTGATTTAAATAAAAATGTGCATATCCTATTCAAACTACCCACAGGTTCGGGCGGCCAAGCAGCCCAATATGTGAACACTCTGCTGGATCGAGAACTGCGTCAATGGAGTATGCAGCATGGTGTGACTTATACTAAAACGCTGACGCATTTTCAAGCCAGAGTAGAACTAGACCAAGATCGGGACTACACAGTGTTTGTGTTAACCTGGCACTATGCGTGGCCCGAGTGGAGGCTCTGTGATTGATCGGCGAAGCCGCGCGAGATTTTTTGAGAAAGCGCGAAGCGCAGCGCAGCAGAAGGGGTAAAAGAGATTTTGAATGGGTTATCAGAGTGGTTAATTATCCGCCGAGATCTCGATCCAGCGTCCACCTCATGCCCGTGGCGAGGTCTTCAAACTCGCGAACTTGGCCACAATAATCCGCCCATGTGAGTAGAAACTCTGTGAGCACCTGTCCGTCTTCTATGACAAAACGAGTGCGATTAAGATGTGGATCTATGGGAATATCTCTGCTTCGCAGCCAACGTATGATGTCGGCAAATCGATCACAGTGAGTAAGCACATAGTAGTGGGGCATATCAGTATATATGCTAAATATCTTTACCAGAGGAGGGCTAGTTATGTTAGCGTACAAGCGAGCCAAACAGATGTGTCACATGGAGAATCCTCCAAACTGTGATTAACTGATTACTGTGAATCTTCTATGCGGGACATGCCCGACCAAACCAGCCCTGATTCGTCAGGGTTTTTTATGGCCCTGAAAATACTCTAGATAGACTGCATGAGCAAAGTTCTTGTGATGTTGTACTGAAGGATGCATGTCGTTTTCTGCTGGTGGAATTGCAGGATCGTGTATGACACGACAAATATCGTGATCTACAGGTACAGTGTACCATAGATCAGGGTGGGGAGTCTGTGTATACGCCTGTAATGAAGGATCTAGTTGTTGTCGCATCAAATCTAATTGTAGTAGATATGAATCGGGTTCCACTGACAGATGTATGACTCTAGCACCCGTGGCTGTGAGAAATCCGTGGGTCATGGTCTGTAGAACTAGATTATTATAACTGTGATTGTAGATGCCTTTGGGATCTAGATAGGTATTCTTTGTGTAATTTTCTATGTAGTTTTTGATCGCTTGATCACGATCATAATCGCTGGAACTTAGACCAAAGAACTTGTTAAAGCCTATAATGAATGTGTGCCAATTCTTTTGGGGATCAACTATGTTACAGAATGGTACAGTGGTTCTAGCAGGCCACTGCATACTGAGTCGGCTTAGATAGGTCCACATTACTATAACGACGTCACTGGCCTGTATAGTAGGGGCTGAGACTGCACACTGACGAGCAATCTGCTGAAAACATGCACCACGGCGAGCATGATTTTGTACTGGCATGTTGAGTTTGTGTCCTAGTACTGCGGGCCAAGCATATTCAGAAGGTTGATATAGGTGGATGTCTTCCCAATGTATCCCTTTATCGATGAGTTCTTTGGCTGTTAAAGGTCGGCCTGAATCATCCCGGAAAACTCGTACAACATCGGGTAGAGCAAAGCCCTGTGTGATAGAACAGCCAAAAGTGTGTAGAGTGGTCATGAGATATTTACTAGCGAAATGGGTCCTGCAGGGAAAAAAATTGGCCGCGCAAAAATTTTGGGTAGTAACTTTTTCTTTTCATGATGGTGATTTTAGACCCCAGGCGTTAGGCCTGTTGTATTTTTACAACACACGCTAACGCTATACCGGCCACCCCCACCATGACCTGATGGTCCACCACCGACCGCCATCAACACCGATTACTCAGTCCTCGCCTCTGCCGTTCTTCTGATGAGAGATGTCCCCCACATACAGCAGCAGCCTCGCCTCGCCAATTGGGGATCTGTTCGAACAGAGCCCTGTTGGGTCCCGGGTCGTAACTCTTATCGCGTATGTCCCGTACAGCGCAGCCCTGCAGCAGTGTGCTAGTAACGGCAGCGATCAATAGCAGCCTTGACATCATCTGTGATCTCCTCGTGTTGATCAAATACAGCAGCGATCATTAGTGTGTGTACAGTAACAGCATCACGCTTATACTGTGCGGGCAGGTTACGGATAAGCCGATCTACATCCTCTTGGCTTTCACACGACCAGATCATGTCCGCGATCTGATACTGTTGTTTAGTGAGTCCTTCTAGTGTGATAGTCATACCGGCCACTCTACTCCATCGAATCGGAACGATCTTTTGCCCTGATCTTCTGCGGTCTTCCACGCGGCTCGCCACAGTGGATCCTGCTCCAGTCTGGCTCGTTCTTGTCTAAAGTATTCTAGTGCATCACGATCTGTACGCAGTGCGTCTGGTGTCATTTGGATTGCTCCCTCAGTTGTTCGCGCAGCATCTGTGCTTCGCCCATGGCTTCGAATGCAGCCTGTTCTGTGCGATAGTTCTCGTAGTGCATGGCACCTATGACTGCGAGTGCTATGACTACGATCCATGCTATGAGTTTGTATATGCTGTTCATGTGTGTATTATACAGCCAAAAAGCCTCAGTGTCAACCCGCGAAGTGCCCAGGCGTGTTGCAGGGCCTAGTGGCGGGCTGACACATCAGCAAAGGGTTATACCCACGACTCTACCTGCGGCACGGGCTTCTTCAGTGCTCGCTTGACAAAGTCCTCGGGCTCGTCATCACAGCGTACCATCATAAAGCCCATAGACTCTACTAGGTCTACTTCGCAGACTTGTACGTCTATGCCTGCGGCTTCTAAGGCTATGTTCATCTTAGTCAGCGCATAACGCACACCTGCGTCAAAGGCACTATACTCGCCATCGCCCACATCCTCTGCGTCATAGTCAAAACCCTCTACCATCGCGTCCAGGTACTCTTGACCATCTGCCACGATGAACTTACCGATCTTCTTCCAGGCCTTTTGGTCTGTGCAGTCGAAGTGGTCACAGCATTCGTTAAGGTCGAAACTTGCGAATGCGTCGTAGTTTACTTTGGATTTAGCCATTTGGGTCGCTCCCTAGTTAATATGTATGTATTATAACACCAAAATGATAACCCGTCAACCACCCGGGTTATTAGCATCAATACCCTGGAGTATCTGTGATGTATACGAACTGGCGTCCGTCGTGTGTGGTGAACAATTCTACCATGTCTGCTTCCACAGGGCTTTGGTACTCCATGTTCATGCCCATTTCCACGGGCAGATCCTGAGGCATTGTGCTCAGTACTTGGATCAACTCTCTAACTGTTAATGCTGTCATCTTTCGCTCCTTGTTTCTTACTATGAGTCTAGTATAGCAAAGGTTGCCCAATCTGTCAACCAAAATGATCTATAACCCGTTACTCTGTAGGGTTATTCTTTACGAACTGCCACATCTTAAACGCTTCCCCACGCAGACCCATCAAGATCCCTTCGTAGTCTGCGTAGGAGCAGCAGGCCCAGAGACTCTGAGGACGATAGACATAGAAGTCGTAGTCCCGCTCAGTGTTGTGCTGTGTGACTATGCGTTTGGCTGTGCTCTGCAGTTTGTAATACTTCTGCATGTGCCCTGATCGCTGATCGTAGACTACCCACCCCATGCTTTGACCAATCCTATAGTACAGGTAACCATTGCTACCAAGTTGACCACCATCTGCGGTGTATTCTTCACACGCAGCGTCCACGTGAGGAACGCGATGGTTCCTACAGTGAATGCCACGATGTTCCAAGGATAAGCCTCAGGACCTATAGCGTTGAGCACATGCCCTGCTATGATTGCTAGGGCTCCCGTCCACTGTATGATTTCGTTTGTTTTGTTCATGTGCTAATTATAGCACTCTCTGTCCAAACTGTCAACCGTTTTTCAGTACTGAGGCTATGAGATCACCGCCCTGCTCACGTGAGCAGATCACCCTAGCACCCACAGGCAGGCGTTGTAGGATTCCCTTGACTAGATCTTCTGCTGTAGATCCCTGGGCCAGGAACGAATCCGTGTCTGCTGTATATGCGTACAGTGATCCGCCGATCTGCTCGATCTTGATCTCCACGACCTCGCTGTTTGGCTCAGCCCGGTCTGTGTTCAAGTTTTTCAGTTGATCTGAAGTTACTCCCAACCTATGCAGCATATGGGAAAAGGTCTTGATGGCACTCCAGTTGCCCAAGACCCAACCTATGACGAACACCACTGAGGTCCAAATGATCAGTTCCATAACAGTATTTACTGCTCTTGGCGCATCATCAGCGTAGAGCACCACATGATGCCCAGGCCTGTGATACTGACTGCCAGGGCACTCAGTAGTTCAGAGTTAGTAATTGAATTCTCAACTCCACCAACACCGAATGCAGTTGTGATCAGTCCAGTGACAAACAAGAACATAACTTTAGACATTTCGCGCTCCTTTGTTTAACAGTATGTGTATATTATATGCCCAAACGACTCAGTTGTCAACCGTTTAATAGTCGGCTTGTAAGGTGTTGTTTTCTAGCCACACAAAGACCTTACAGTAGGTCAGTCCCTGTCCGTTGAGATCCGGATCTTGGTAGCCAATGTTATAGCAGAACTGCCGGCCGTTGGTAATGCCCACGAAGTTGCTGACGAGTACACGATCTTCGGGATAACTCTTTTGCAACAGCAGTTCTAGGTCCGTGTTGCTTAGATACGCACATCTTTGAATGTATTCTGCGGGGATCATAGGCACTCCTTAGGGTAAACGATACAGGACGCCCTGCGGTGTTACAGTTTTAGTAATGCCGCGCTGGGCCCAGTCTGCTTCTATCTCGCGTAGCATTTGCTTGTTTTTAACCACGGGCTTGTCTACTTTTACAGCCACGCTCTTAGGACGATACGCTTCAAAGATGCGTCCCCCGTAGCAGTAGTCTAACACTGCCTTCATGCGCTCTACCTGGAGATGCACCTGTGGTGTGTATCGGCTCTTAGCCGCGATGTTACGCATACGAGCATCCTGTGCGGCCCACCATGCGTTGCGGGCTGCGGGTGTGTCTTTTTCTGTAACTTGCATAGTTGCGCTCCTTTATTAACAGTTCATAGTATAGCAAACTCTGTCCAATCTGTCAACCATTATTTCTGTTGTATTTTTGCAACAAAAAAAACCCACTGTACGTGTGTACAGTGGGCTAAGACAGCCGTTCCGGGAGCGAATCGGGTTAGGCTGTGACCTTGTCGGCGGGTGCTTTCACAGCAGCCGGGGTCTTCAGTGAGACCTTGTTCTTCTTAGCAAGATCCTGGATTGCTTCCAGAACCTCAGGACGACCACGAGCGTAGTCGGTTTCGAACAGGTGCTGCGCGATCTCAGCCTTGGTCATTTCACGTGGAAGATCGATGAGATCGATGTTGGTGTGGCCGTTCTTGGCCAGGATCTTCGTACGCAACATGTCATTTGCGAAACGAATCTTAGTCTCACCCTCATGGGTTGAAACACCAGTTACAGCAAAACGCTTATCAGTAGCCATTTTAAAACTCTCCTTCGAGTGTGTGTGTTAAACTATACCAACTATTGGTATGCTATTATAGTAGCATACCCGATTCGAAACTGCAACCATTCATTTGTCCAAAATAGGCAACACTTGAATGGTTATAGCCTCTTTCTCGTCCAAAGCCGAAGAAAATTCCTCGTCATAGACAAGATCTTGCATGGACAGATCGATCAGTTGCTCGACCCTATCCAAATCTGGTTCACCATCGCCGTGGCACTCAATGGTAAACGAAAACTTATATATTCTGCTCATAGAGTCTTTAACTCCTTGGTCTGCTCAACGCCATCTTTGATCCAAGTTGTGAGTTCTTCTTCGTTCTCTGCTTCATACTCACGGATGCTTTCAGAGATACTAAAGGCTTCATCCAACTCCGGATAGTTCTGCTCGATCTCATCGGCACTCATGCCTTCGAGATTGAGTTCTGAATCACCATATTCACCGTAGGAGCCAGCGAAGGCCATACCGCCCTCGTAATACAGGGCATTGACACGGAATCCCAGTTGCTCTAGTTTTTCGTAAGCACCAATAGGTGGAGACCACGCTGTGTCAAAGAAAGTGTGAAGCATCCGACCATCCGGATGGATATCTGAAGCACCCTGCTCACCGCAGTCCCACTTTGTGCCCCACTCGGCCACGCAGTAGTCATACCAGTTAGCGTAGCCATACTTCTCGACATTACGCTTCTGCTGTGCCTCGTGGGCCTCACGCTGATCCTCACTCACGGAACCTGATACGGTATCCTTGAGATCCTCTGGCACCGGGCAGAACTCTTGCAGGAACTCTCCCCGCTCAAGTGCGTCGTAGGCACGCTTGATCATCGCTGGGTCATCGTGTTCTAGTGTTAGATTGTTATTACACCAATTAGGCATGTGTCGCTCCTCTAATGTTAAGTGTTAAGTATAGCATCATTGACTCAAAATGTCAACCAATTTCTTGTTCTGTAGATCCTGATAGTTCCTCTGGATCTTAGCATCTACAGCACCGATGAGATTCAGTTCTAGGTCTGTGGCATTTTTGCCACAGATCTGCTCCATCGTGCGTAGGATCTTTCGCTGTGACATAGGGGTGGTTTCTGGATTCTCCAAGGCCTCTACAGCACGTCGAATGTATTCAAACTCTTGTGGGGTCATGCTAACTCCTTTACATGTTTGCAATCACCTCGGAATGTGTATCCAGGGCAAGTGCAGGACTTCTCTTCTACATTAACCCAATAAGAGTTGCCCTTAGAACCCTTAACCTCTACAACCAGTGGCTCCGCTTTCGCTGTGTCGAGTTCTGCGAAGGGGTTTGGATCCAACTTGACGAACTTCCGGCCGCGACGGTCGATCTTAAGTCCTGATTTGAGCACACGGATCTCTGCTGTGCCCCAGGGCCTATAGGCCACAACCTTGTCGCCGTCCAGTAGGTAGTCGTGATTGGGTTGCCGATAATCGACACCCGTCCATTCTGTGATTTCACGCAGGGCCTCCATATCAGTCTCCAGAATCAATCTGGTAGCGATCACCGCAGTGAGCGCAGGTGTATTCTGTCAAGCAACGACCCACAGTCTTGCTAGAATACTCGTGCTTACAAGGGGTTCCATCTTCACGCAGTCGAACCTCGCCTGTGGGTCGACCGAACATATACTGACCACCACAGTTGGTGCAGCCAAAGGTGTCTGTGGCTGCATCATAGCCAGCGATCACATTCTTGTAGCGAGCCATGCTCTCGGGCACAGGCACCCTACCGCTACCATTGCAAACTGGGCAACAACCTTTTTCCATTTCACGCTCCTTGTTTCTCACTATACCCATAGTATAGCACCTCTAGCCCAATCTGTCAACCGATTCGTAGTCTTTCACCATCCTATACAAAGGGTCAATATCTTCACAGTCTACAGCAGTCCATTCATCATCACGCCAGTCTACGAACTCGGTGCGCACAGGATCACCGTAGTTGCCATCGTAGGCTATGCTTAGTGCTTCCTCTTCTGAGTCTGCTTCAATCTCGTAGTATTCGTCTATGATCGCTGCTCTGCAGACGGTGAATTTGAACTTGGCCATCATTCGTCACCGTAGTAGCCATAGTCCTCATCGGTACCGAATCCGGCACTGGCCATCGCAGAGTCAAAGTCCCCGTCCATGTCATCGGCAGGATTGTAGTCCGGATCACCTTCTAGAACTCGCTGAACCTCTTCCGGGGCTACTCCAAGGTTGCGACTGATGATCATGATCGTTTCGGCATCGTCACCGAAATCATCGCCCATGTCGTGAGCCATTTCCATGATCTCAACTTCTAGATTTGCAAAGTGTCCCATTTATCGCTCCTAGGTTTGCTGTTTCAATGTGTTAATTATAGGGCCTTTTGGGCCCTATGTCAACCAATTTAATCCAAACGTGATCCTGCGTAGGCCTCAAAGCCATACTTCTTGAAGACCGCAGCAGCAGCCTCGGCACCCTTCTCCAAGGTGTCCACGTTCTGGCAACCGAACTTGGAGGGATTCCACATCTGGAGTCCGCCGCTGTAGGAAGGACGGATATCGCACTCTTTCAGTGCGCGACCAATCTTGGTGTTGCCTTTGACACCGTAGATGTTTACCCAGGCGAAGCCACAGGCGAAACGGTCTTGACCTCCCAGTACTTCCTGAAAATACTTCTGTGCAGCAGCGTAGGCCGCTTGCTGTGCTTCTTGGACGATTGCAGGGATCTGCTCGGGGGTTGCGGTGATCGACATAGTTTCGCTCCTAAGTTGTTTACAGTATCTCTATTGTATGGCCAAACGGGTCTGCTGTCAACCGAAATCTATCAAAATGTTTGTGGTATTTTAGCCACAAAAAAGCCCTGGGTAAGTTAGTACATACTAACCCGGCCCAGGGTAGGGAGCGATCTATCTGCGGGGTTTGCGGATCATGTCTGCTTCCTTACGAAGCAGAGCGGCTCTACGGTACATATCATCAGCGGAGTTGCTGAGACTGTCAGCACGAGCCAACGCCAGTTTTTCTCCACCAAATTCACGTGACACGTAATATTCTATTAACCTATTCCGGATCATAGTAGGCAGGTCCATTCCGTAGTCATCTGGACATACGAAACGGACAGGGCAACGACCCCATCCGCCGTATTCTAGGAACTCTGCGTAATAACGTCTATGATCCTTGTTAAGTGGGTCAAATGCGACTAAGGGTCTTGCGAGGAACTCTAATTTGCTCATCTCAACTATTTAGTGTATCGTACGGATCGTACGATACTTCTTCCCCTTCGTCAAGTTCCAGATCAGCATCCTCATCCACGCATTGACCGTCGTCATCATAGGTAGGATCTTCATACAAAGGACGATAACTCATCGAGCGGTCTCCTTCATGACTTCCTGGGTTTTACCAACAGCCTTGTCAATAGCACTGGCCACGCCAGTTACCCCAACAGTGGCCACGAACATGCCAGCAATGAATGCCATTAAGATTTTCATACCTGCTCCTGTTCTTGCATGTTTTTAAGGACTTTACGATACTTCCAACGGGCCCACAACAGTTGCGGAATACCCAAACGCCAGGCCCAGAGAAAGTCCATTACAATTAGGCCTACAATAAACGCAATTAGCAGTTCCATCTCACGCTCCTTGTTCTGTTAGTGTACCTACAGTATAGCACCAATCTGCTCTGCTGTCAACCCCTTACGTAGCAGCGGGGTCTGTGGCAAAAAAGCCACACCCGCCGGCACTCGCCAATCTGTGTGTGGCGGTAGATCATAGTCCATAGGATCGTTAGGGAACCTAGGTGTAGTAGGGCTCATGTTATCCTCGCAGAGCAACATCTTTTTCATAGATCACAGTCTGCCCAAATGGCGCTTGTGCAGAGGTGTTGCCTTTGACTACAAACAGAGTATCGCAGTAGTCATCGTCACCCCAACTACCGCATGGGTAACCGTCAGTGAACATAATGAACTTCTTAGGTTGGATGTCGTTCTCTTTCATCCACTCGAAGTTTACTTCGAAGGATGTACCGCCACCGCCCTGAGGCTCGTATGTTAAGAAGTCGTCTGCGTTGTCATGTGTGATCACAACAGGGTTATAGACGTCTGTGTCAAATGTCCACAGGTGCACCTTGAAGTCTGTGTATTGATCAAAGATACCCTTAACCTCTGACAGGAACACCTTGGCATCCTCGTCACCGATACTGCCTGACATATCAATGCTGACTGCAACATCGATAGTCTCATCGTTCTTCTGACCGGGTAGGATGAACACACCGCTCTTACGGTTAGGGCGGCTAAAGGTATAGTCGCTCTTGATCAACGATTGGATGTTCATACGCAAGACTTCACGCCAGTTCATCTTAGGCTCAGTCAAGTCTTTGATCAGGCGCTGGATAGCCGCAGGAGTCTTACCTGCACCAGCGGCCGCGGCACTCTGGATCATAGCCTCTTTGATCTCGTCCTTGATCTTCTGCAGATCCTCTTTGGAGATCTTAGGCTTGCCGTCAGCATCCTTCTCGTCACCAGGGCCACCTTCTTGCAGGTGCTCGTCCAGTGCTTCGCCTACCTGCTTGAGCAGATCTGCCATAGGAATCTTCTCTGCTTTCTCGTACAGATCATCGTAGATCTCTTCCCAGGCCATGCCACGGTATTTGGCATCGTAGCAGATCTTAACCTCAGTGATCTTCTCACCTACACGCTCGTCTACGAGGATCTGATTAACAGCGAAGTCCTGTGCGATGTTAGCAAGGTTAGCATCTCGGCTACCCTTACGACCGAAGTGATCTAGAACGCAATGGAGGACCTCATGACCAAAGAGGAACTCTAGTTTCTTCTCAGATAGTTTCTCGATGAATTTGGTATTGTAGTAGAAGTCGCGACCGTTAGTTGCGGCGGTAGGGCACCACTCGTCTGCTTTGATAAGACGCATACGGGTAGCCATGTTGCCGAAGAAGGGCGCCTTGAGAAGCAGGCCTACTCGGGCAGTTGTAAGTTTATCAATAATTGGATCTGACATTTGTTCGCTCTCCTAACTGTATGTATCTATTATAGCACCTTCTGGAACCCTTGTCAACCAAAAAGGTGGGCGGGAGCCCTGGGTGAGCCCCCGCCCGGGCGGGGAGGGGTCTAGTTCTCCATCGCCTTCAACACATACTTGCCGAACCGCTTGTGGAACTCGTCGAACGATTCCATCTTACTAGCATCCAACGGCAAGTTATAGTTGGTAAGAGCAGTCTTGGCGCCCATGACAACGATCTCTGTAGAGAAATTGTCCATCATGTAGCGGAAGAAGCGATCAGCCATCTTGTCCCACTCTTTGCTCTTCTTCTCTGCACGATCCTTGAGTTCGTAGCAGAGCGAAGTAGTCAGAGAATACATAGCAGACACTTCTTTGATCTGCAGGTCCTTGACCTTGCCATCGAGGATGTCCTCGGGCTTGGGCAATTTGCTGGAAATCTTACGGTGAGCCATGAACTTCACAGCCAACCCGTCACCAATGGCACCCGCGATCAAATTGTGCAGGGTGTCGTTGTCAACATCGTCGTCGTTGAGCAGATCTGAAACGAAAGTCCACGAACGAGGAGTTGCGAATGCTTTGCTAGGGCTCTTAGGATCGAAATCGTAGAGGTCCTGCTTGGCGAATGAAACATAGCCTACAACATCCGGATGGATCTTGTGTGCAGTAGCCCACTCTTGGTAGTCATCAAAGTCTACCTTGGCTTCCAAGTGGATGAAGCGGTTAGCCAGCGGACTAGGCATACGGAAGGTAACACCCTTGTCGCCGTCACGGTTACCAGCGGCTACAATGTCAACGCCCTTGGGCAGTTCATAGGTACCAACACGGCGGTTCAGCACCAACTGATATGCCGCGGCCTGGACACCCGGAGGAGCAGAGTTCAACTCGTCCAAGAAGATGATAGCCTTGCTGTCTGGATCGGTAGGCAGTTCTGCAGGAGGTGCCCACACCATCTTACCCTGATCAGCGTTGTAGTAGGGGATACCCTTGATGTCAGTGGGCTCCCAAAGTGCGAGGCGAACATCGATCACTTCGCGATCGGCATCCTCACCGATCTGCTTGACGATATCGCTCTTACCGATACCTGGAGGACCCCAAAGGAATACAGGGCGACGGACTTGGATCGCCTTACGAATGGCTCGCTTCGCTGCCTTCGGACCCAATTGGCGGATAGATACATCTGAACTCATTGCTAGACCCTTTCAAAAAACTATTAATCAATGTCCCAGTATCAATAGTATAGCACCTCTCGGCACCCTTGTCAACCACTGATTTTCACATAATTCAACTGTGTTGTTTTATCGCCACGCACATTCTTGATCTTGCCCTTGATGCGCAGGGTACCTTCAAGGTTACGGCCGAACCAGAAATCCACAAAGGCCTCACCCATACGAGCCGTGATCCTATACTTGTCGAAGTTGTGATTGTACTTGCTGGACACCACAGTGATGTCCCCCACAACAGCAGCACCTACAGCGCCGACCAGTTGCTCGGAGTTATAGATCTCTCGCTTGACTTCTGTGCGAGCCTGATCACGACGAGCCACATCGGGCAAGCAGGATACCACAGCAAAGTCATACATATCTCGCCCCGTGAATACATCCTTGGCAGCGATCTTCATGGCTGTGGTCTGGAAATCGTTCATCTGTCCGGTCAGAGCCAACAGTGTATAGGATTTGAAATGATTGCGGGCTGCTTCCCCTGCCGCTGTATCTGCAGCAGTGATCTGGGAAAAGTCGTTTTCACGGAGCCACTTCTTGACCAACATCTTGTTGGCCTGCTTGACGGGCTTGTCCATATTGATAGGAAAGCCGGTTTCGTCCTTTTGGTACACGGGCTCTTTGCAGTAACCCCCGTTGATGCGATCAGCAGCAGCCGCAGCACCCCAAACTTGACTAGCAGTAAATTCCATTGTTCGCTCCGTTGTCTCAGTATCGTTATTATATGGTCACTGAGCGGATCTGTCAACCAAAATATTCGTTGTATTTACGCCACGGTTTGGGAGTGCCGGTCAAGAGAAAAGGGTGTTGCGTTTCCACAACACCCTCAAAGAGCCGCCCCGGGAGCGAATCGGATTGGTTCTTTGAAACCCTAATTAGGCTACAGAAAGACCCATGCTCTTAGCGAGGTAGCCAAGTGCAACGATCTCACGGCTGGGATTGCCCAACTCGTACTCGGTTACGGTAACACCGTTACCTGCCTTACGGCTCTTGGTGTAAACAGCATAACCGTTCTGACGGATGCGGCTGGCTTCAGCAGCCAAGTTCTTTACGCCAAAACGCTTCTCTGCTTGGCTAGCAGTCAATCTGTCACCGTTGCGAAGAGCAGTGAAAATCTTGAAAGTCTTAGAGTCCTTAGAAAAAGTGTATTTCATTTGTCTGTGTTTCCTTTATGGTTAATGTGGCTGAAGTTCATCAGCGTCCTATTACTATACATGACCCGTAGCATATATGCAATGGTCAGTTTTACCAATTTAGCCTTTCTTTACTCGAACTGACGGCCCTACAACAGATCCTAGGATCAAAGCCGCTAACCAGGTCCAAATTGTGTAATCAATTGCCAGCACAGGGAACAGTGTATTAAGTGCCCAGATTATCAGCAGAGGTCCTGCGATGATCAACAGCACTACGGCTGCTGCTATGCCTAAAACTACAAATAGATTATTCATTCTCTGTCTCCTCGGCCTTGGCCAGATCGGCTTCAAAGGCCTTGATCTTCTTCTTGCCCGTGATGCCGGTGCCTTTAGCGTAGACTCGCCACACATGATCAGCACAATATGATTTACCTGGATACAAGGGCTTCTGGCCGCAATAGTGGATTGGACCTTTCGTTGGATCCTGCTCGGGTCCAATCCACTGGCACCCTAGCGCCTGCACTAGGGCCAAATCCGTTATATCGTTGTGCATTAGCCTCTCCTCATGCAGGTTACTTCTGCCATAGCCTGCCAGTTAGTAGGGAAACTCTTACGCAGATCTGCTACTTTGAGCACCGTACGCAGACTCAATTCGCGCATTTCGGCACGCCTGTCTACGATGAAGTTCACGATTTCATCACGAACGATGTCTTCAAACTCGTAACTAGCCAACATGCCATCTGTGACGATCTGTTTGATACGCAGTACCTTCTCACGGTCTGTGTCCATTTTAAGATCGATATAGTGACAGCGTGACTCTAGAGCCGCCAAGTGTTCTTGCAGTTTCTTAGAGCGCACATTCTCAAACTTCAAGTTAGTGATAAAGATAGCACCGCCCTTGAACTCGAAACGATCTGGGATACCCTCAGAGCGCAGGATACGGCTGTCAGTGTTCCACGAGATAGTACGCTTCTTGGAACTGTCCAGGGCCGCTTTCAAAATATTAAGCGAGATGTCGTCCAACAAGATGCTGTCGCAGTCGTCGAACACTAGTACATTCTTGGCGTCCGAGAACTTGTAGAGTTTCGAGTATAAGCCAATGGCGCTCATGGCACCCTTGACGATCTCGTACTTGGGCTTGCGTTGACCCATAACATCGAACAGGTCATCCCGCGACAGTACTTCTTCAACGCCAAAGGATTTGCCCACGCCTGGAGGGCCAGTGACGATCATAGCACGGACATCACCGCTCTTGACTGCTTTGGTCATTTCTCGCAGTACTTCGAAACGCTGGCGAGTACGCTCGATGATAGCCTCATCTGTTTCATGTGCTACTACAGCATCAGGGACCTTGATCTGCTCAAGGCTCATGACCTTGCCGTCTTTGACTTTGGGTTCTGCTTTGAGCGCCAGCAACATACTCTCCTTGGAAGGTGCACCGTTAGTGGAATAGGCACCCTGGCGGCACTTGATGCGAATGTTGCGCTCAGGGAAGCCGTCTTGACTAGTACCGTCGACAGTAACATAGCCTTCGCCGTCCTTGCCTACTTTGTAGTCTTCGACGAGACGGAAGGTCAAGCCCCCGACGTTAACAGGGTTGCCGCGGATGTTGTAATAACCCTCAGTAAAAGTAATGTTCATTTGCATCGCTCCGATGTTGTTAACTAAGCCTCTATTATATTACCATTAGGGGCTGTTGTCAACCCCTAACAGTAATAACCCTTAAGCGTCTAGGGTTTCTTCAACAGCCCGTTCCCGCTCAACCTCGTCCTTGAGCAGGGTATAGCCCTTGCCGTATTGATCCACGTACCATTGGCCATCTCGGCGCAGGATGTACTCGTATTCCTCGTACTGGTGGCTCTCAGCGTAGTCCTCAAAGTCCTTGAACTTCTTAGCCTCGCAGCCAGTCTCACCGCGGTCACGCATATAAAAGGTACACATATCACCGTAGAGTCTGTCGTACTCCTCAGCCGGCATCTCACCGATGTAGGAGAAAGGATGAGGGATTCCAATCTCAGGACGCAGGCTACTCAGGTCTCCCTGATCGATCAGATCACGTACTTTGAAAGGATCCGAGTAATGCTTGAGCAGGATCTCACCATTGTTGCTGAGGTATCCATCCCAGTGGCAGTAGATCTGTCCAACTGTGCCGTCTGCGAATTCCAGGGCAATTGTGCTTCGTGTAGCCATTTGTCGCTCCTAAGTTGTTTAACTGAACTGCTAGTATACTACCTTAACTGCCAGTTGTCAAGATCAACTGTTGTGGCTGTTGCGGATTTACAACAAAATCCTCTATGAACACATGATGGCAGTCTCCCGAGCGTTGGATGCAGCGATCAGCAGCAGCATAGAGATCAGCCCACGTGTTGCCCTCGATGGGCTCAAACACTGCTTCGTCACCCCAGTGATCGCGATAGGCTACCTGCAGAGCGTTCGGGTACGGATGCTGTGTGCTGAGATTGTCCACGTTAAAGAGGCTCCACGTGCTGCGTAGCCCCAGCATCTGCTGCACGGCGTGATAATGGGTGTGTTTGCGATCGAACGCATCGTTGTCCTGCGCATATGCATCCTTGAGCGCAGCACGTATACGTTCAGCACCCGTGACACCGTCCAAACCACGGTACTCTAGTTCCCACAGGGTGTTGTGGATGGTTTTAAAGTCTTCAGCCGAGATAGTTACATTGCAGTTCATGTTACATGCTCCAGTAGAGTTCAGAAGAAGGATCGCAGGATCTAGGGGTGTTCACAGGCTGTGTAAACTCTTGCCCCGTCATCAAGTTACGTCGAGTCACACGCTGTTCTATAAAGTTGTGGAAGTAGGCACTGTCAGCCAGAGCCCAATCAAACAGGGGTCCATCGTTTGACACGTAGAGACCCTGGTTCTTCAAGAACTCTCGCTGTTTGCGAGTGACCCAGGCCTTAGCAGCACTGTGGGTCTTTAGACTTTTTTGGATCACTGTGGTGTCTTTGTCATACACGTACCACATCATGCACCTCTCTTGTCTGTGTTGTAGAATGGGTTCAGTTCACGGATTAATTCACGCTCGCGCTCATGTGCAGCCGCTTTGCCTCTGATGATCTCTAAGACACGTACATCGATGTCTGCTTTGTCAGCATATGTGCGCAGAAGTTCGCAGAGCATCCACTGTTTGGTTTCCTTTTTGGCACGATAGAAGTGCTTGGCTATGCGAGCGCGAACTGACTTCAGTACAGTAGTCTCTGTCTTGGCAGTGACACCAATGTATTGGCCCTCAGGGCCCTGTATGCTGTATATGATGTGATTACGATCTGTACGCTTGGCTCTCACTGTTCGCTCCTTCACTATGCCTATAGTATACTATCTTCTCGCGACCGTGTCAACCAAAAAAGGTGCCCGGGAGGAGCCTTTGCTCACGTGCCCGGGCGAATCGCAGTTGTTCTTTCATGCTAGTAGTATACTATCACTGAGCCAATCTGTCAACCAAAAAGAATGCACCCTTAGGGTGCATTAAGTTAGTGCTCGCTTACTTAGATCTCGTCGCTGCGCCGGCCCGTGATGCTGTAAATGGAGCCCACTAAGTTCTCGTAGTCGAAGTAGGCTGCTTCCTGGCCCTGGCTGTCCCAATATAGTATGACACCCCCTACGTCGTCGCGAACTAGCCCCTGAAGATGCTCTGCTGCTTCCAGTTCGAATAAGTCCGTGTAAAACTCTGTGCTGTCTCGATCCGAGATGCTGTGGGCTCCCTGCTCCCACTGAGACATGTAGTTGTGCGTATAGCGTTTTGACATAGTGCCGCTCCTTTCATGTAAACGCATAGTATAGCACCCCGCATCCAAACTGTCAACCAAAATCTTCAGCGTGTTACGTACATGAGCAGACCCCAGGCTACAGCAGCAGTGCAGAGCCAGAACAGGCCGCGCTGCATGGGCCACAGTTCCTGATACCAACGTTTAAACCCATCCAGGGGGTCTAAGGGGTTAGGCTGTCTCATAGCGTTCTCTCACTGTGCTGCTGTGCTGTTGTTGATGGTAGGACCGACCGGAATCGAACCGGTATGCATTGCTGCGAGGGATTTTAAGTCCCTTGTGTCTACCTATTTCACCACGGTCCCCTACTGAGAATTTACTCGGGTATTCGCTGCTGCTAGTGTTGGCCTGCCCGGAGGGACTCGAACCCCCGACCGACGGCTTAGAAGGCCGTTGCGCTATCCAACTGTGCCACGGGCAGATTATAAGTGGTGGGCCCAACAGGACTCGAACCTGTAACCAACGGATTATGAGTCCGCTGCGCTGACCAATTGCGCCATAGGCCCTGTGTAGGTTCAGTAACAGTCCCCTCCTGGGTCACGGGCAGCGGGGTCTCTGCCACGGGCTATAAAACGATGTAGATCTTCCATGCGTTCCTGGAATATCTCAGGACACGCTGCTGCTGTACGCTGCATGTCATACTGTGAGGGATAGTGGCGCAGAGCACCCCTAGCACGATCGCGTACAGTCTTGGGAACCCGTGGCGTCACAGTGGGATCACAGAGATCCTTCAGCAGCCGTTCCGCTGCTAGTACAGCACGATATCGTTCATCTGGTAGTGTCATGGTCCATCGATCCTTGCTCATCGCTCTCTTCTTAAGCATGTGTATATTATATGCTCATGCACACAGTCTGTCAACCAATTTGGTTATGTTATCTACGCAGCGGGGCCTTAGCCAAACGATCATTTACGTGAGCAACTTGCCTTACAGTGAGACCCTGTGCGCACCATCGCATATACAGTTCCGCTAGCCGTCTATTAGTGGTAGCGATAACCAGTGAGTTCACGCGATCAAACACCGTGTAGTAGGGAATGTGATCCCTATAGTCTGTTCTCAGTGTAGCGAACTCTGTCATAGTCATATATTTACGCACGACCCAGCAGCGGGGCCTACAGTATACCAGTGATCGCTGCTGTGTACACGCTGCGTCTAGAGTGGAAACATGGTGGGAAACCCTGAGAACGAATCATTTGGCCAGGATAAGAGATCATTTTGAACTGTAAATGAAAAGTCAAGAACGGTGGAAGGAGAGGCATAGTGCAAATACCACACAATATCACACTTTTCTGCACTTTTTCACACTGTTTCATCCCCACCACCCCCTCTACAGGCATCTATACGCATTCAGGGGGTCACGAAATCACACTTACTGATGGTTTTTCGCCTCTTTTAGTACAGTATCTCACACTCGCGCACGATCCTACAGCGGGGCCTACTATCTAAGTTTGGGTAGATCTTCAATCCTAGGAGTATATCCACGACGATACCACTCTGTGAGATTCTCTCTGCGCCAGTACTGCATGAACTGTGCTCTATCATTGTTGAACACTCTAGTTTGGAACTCTTCTGTTACCAGTAGACATGAGTTTAGATCCTGTCCCGACATATCTCCTCGCATGAATGCTGTGTCACAGTCCCAATAGTACTGCTCCAGTTCTTTCACTGTTAAGGCATGTACACTCAGTGCTGCTACTAGAGTCATAGTTGCTGTTATCATTGTCGTTTTAAACCTCTCGCTGCTTGCAGCCCGGGGCGTCTGCTCCGGTTCTTATTCTCGGTTCACTATCCATGCTATAATGCCGATAGTGACCACACCCATTGCCAAGGTCAGCATGGCTGCTAGGAATCCTATCACATGTTGCATTAGGGTCATCAGTATGTGATCCTTATCACTGCACAGTATTGAATCTGCTCTGCGGGCAGGGTTCGGGTAATTGCAGGACATATTTGAGCACAGCCCGTGACTGTCACGGCTATTAGTATGACGGCTATAAGGTTAACAGCCATCCCAAGACCCATCCTAGATCAAACGCTAGAACACAGGCAAGGCTGACTGCTAGACAGTAGTATAGGTCATTGTTCAAGCATTCATTGATCATATCACGCATCTAGTATTTATGGTTCTGTGTTATGGTCAGCGGAATCTGTCGCGCCGCTGCCGCTTCGCGGCTCATGAATTATCTCGCCGCCGTTTGGAATCCCCAACACCAGCATCACTATGATCAGTTCTCGTTGTGTGCAGGTCAATCGCACCGTTTGATCAGTTCTCTGCATCAGTATTCGAGCCACGCCTGTGATTCTAGCCCGTATGCACAGTCGGCGCAGCCTGTGGATCATACGCCACTGCTGTGCGCGACTGAGCAGATCTAGTCTATAGATCACTGTACTGATAACCAATAGCGTACCCAAAACACAAAACACACACAGATTAGGGCGAACTCAAACCACTCCCGCCACTGCACCTGTTCCGGCTCAGGGGTCTGGGGCTGGGGTTCCTTGACCGGGGGTGGGGGAGTTCTGTGAGGTCTAGGTGGACGCCACGGGGGTCTGGGCTTGTCTGGGAATATCATCAGTGCGGTGCTATCTGATTACTGATACGCTTACAGGTACCATCTACCTTTTCTCTGAGGCTGATCACTTCGTCCCGGAGTTCGTTGCCGTGATCTTGGCATTCCTGTAGGTGATCTCCTAGACTGTCCGCGACCTTGGCTAGGCTGCGTATTTCCAATCTGTTGAGTTCTGCGGATTTAAGCAGGATGTCTGTGTCCAGTTCACTCTGCTCCACACGCTGCTGATTAGTGATCTGAGTTGCGGCCCGCATCAACTCCAGTAACTCACCATCGAACCACTGTGCATTTTCATCCGACACTTGATCTGAGTGTGCTACCATCAGTTCGTTTAACTCGTAGAAACGCTCTGACACGTCACCTATCCTACGTATGGCTTCTGCCATTTCCTGTATGATCGTGACCATTTCCTGATTGACTGTGTTCCTGTGGGTCAAATAGGCCAATTTGGTCTGGGTGATCATTGAGTCTTGAAACAGAGCCTGCTGGGGTGTCTGTGGGTCTAACTGTGTCAGCATCATCATGCGATTGCGATAAACATCGTCCGTGGTGCGCATGATCAACTCACGATTGCCGCCTGCATTGATGGTGTAACTCTGCATGGCATCTGTGACGTTTTCTTCCACGATGCTTCGTGCTACCTGGGTCTGTGCTACATTGAACTGTACCAGTGCTTCTAGATCCCAGGCTCTGCGAGTGTTACGTGCTACCAGAGCCTGCTGTCGCTGCTGCTGTTCTGGATCCTGATTCTGTTGGCTGCGCTGTTCACGCAGATGCTGCAACTCTTCCTGTAGTTGTAGGATGAGATCTCGGTCTGTGGGTTCTGCCACAGGTTGTACTTCTGATTTTTTAGTTCTGGCCTGCATACTATAATCTCCTTGAGAATTATAGGTCTTGCTCAGATCGCCTCACACGCAGAATTATTTATCTGCGCAGATAATCAGTCTAGGTCTTCGCTGACAGTCAGCAGGGCTATGAACAGGGGAGCCATGAACAGGATCATGTAGGGATTTAATCGAAATGCCAACATGAACATGGCAGTGAAATATAAGCACAGTGCTAGTAGTCTAGATTCTCGTGTTGACATGATTTATTGCTTTCGGCATTCAGCCTGTAGTTGGCTGTTCACTATGTGGAAACGTCTCTGCCACAGTTGTTCTGCGTCCCTGCACTCCCGCTCTGTGCGATACTGGTCATACCGAGTGTAGTTTTCAGGCATCTGTAACCAAAATACCAAGACCCATGTGAACATGCTAGGCCCTCACATCTACGTGCTGACCCTGTGATTGCTCGGTGCGCAGTTCGCCTCTGCGATCGTAAATGGGCACACTCCAAAACTGCGATCTCACTACCTGATCGCCACCCTCTGTGCTATAGACCCTACGCTCCCAGATCCTAGCATAAGGAGTCTCTGACACCACATTCATCACTGAATTTATGCTGAAGTCCATTAGGCCGTGATCCTCGTGACAGCATCTTGTATGCGTCGTAGTTTCCGGGTTCGAACAGTGGCCTGAGGCCTACCTCTAAACTCCAGACTACCGTGATCATAGCGTAACAGATCAGCGGCAAATCTTTCCTGCAGTTTGGGCAACCACCATGTGTGCGTGTGCAGGGTGATATGAGCATTTTGCCCTGTGAGTTTCAGTGTGCGTTGGGCAGGTGCTAGACTGATGCGAAACCAGGCCTGCCGCTGGCTGAGATCCTGTATGTGGTCTAATACCCGTTCCACGAACTGTTCTTCCACATGCTCCATGACATCTATGCAGACCACCAGTTCAGCGGCCTTGGGCTTGAGATCATAGCCCGAAACTGCAGGATCATACTCACTCAGTGCCACCGACCAAGAATACTGCTTGGCCCACTCTCTGATGCCGTGACTGGAACCACAACCATAGTCCAGAACAGTGGCGATACCCTGGTTATCACAGTGCTTTCGAATCTCCGGAGCCATTTCATAACCCCAGTAACCCCAGGGGTGCTGTTGATGTTCGTATTGGAGAGTTTTGAGATAATTTGGTGAAATCATATGGGTACAGGTCCGATCTACTTGTATTTATTGTAAATATCTTCATGTGGTACACCTTCGATGTCACTGAACAGGGGCTAGAGCGACTTCAGACGTATTGGCCCGGCGCTCTGCGAGTTTGGCAGTACCTAGAATATTCTGGAGGAGAATGGCATGATCATTTTGTCACTGTCATTGACTGTGAACCTGAACAGGCTCTGTGGCTGTATCTGCTATGATAGAAAGTAACTATTGGTGCTTTCGTTTTTGGGCTTGGGAACAGCCCGAAGAAACCATGGACCTTATAGGCATTGATGTTCAGAGTTTAGGTGGCTGGATGGAGCCACGCATTTCCAGTGTAGACTTTTGGGTGCCCAAAGAACGAGCCAGTCTATTCTTGCTGAAATGGTCAGAACATCTAGAACGTCATGCAGCCTTAGATTACGTCTAGGGCCCGCTGCCGGGATTACCACCAACCCAGGCTGCGTCCAAACCCAAACCACTGCATAATGATAAAATAGCCAGTGATCACCAACGGCCATGCTAGGCCCCGCCGCCGGTATGCGTACACTGAAAAAACTGCCGACACGAAATTGATGGGATAGATCAGGTACATGGGTGGATGCGCTGCGGTAAATGCCAGAAGAGTATTACCGGTTACCACAGCCACAGAAGCCACAGTTTCTGCGGCAAATGCCCTGCGATCAGATTGATAAGAACGAACCCAGAACTGTTTGACCCCAGTCCAAAAAGGTGTTTTTGTGTTTTCCATACACCTAGTTATTATCTAATAGGTTTGGTGTCGTTGAATCTGGGTACATGACCGTGTTTCTGTTTATACAGTAAAATCAGTAGACGCTCCAGCATCAATGCCATGGTATCATCTGAAATTATACAAAGACTGGTAGCGAAATCGTCAGCAGTGAAGCCTTCTTTGAGTGCTTCTCGAGCACCTGTATGATTATAAGATCCTAGGGTATGATCAAACCCGTTTTTCAGTGTACCATAAAATTTATCAAATCTTGTCCTAAACCCATACGTGGCCACACCTATATAAACCACATTAGAATCTAGGGGATCTACTGTGCTCATCATCTGAGATTGTGTAGGTGTACCATGGATATATACACCTGTGCTTTTAAGAGCAGCACCACCAAACTCTAGATGGTTTTTTTGCCAAGGTTTGAATTCAGGTATATCTAGTTCAAACTGCATTTTCATTTTAGCATCCTTGCGCTAAATATTTTATCGGAGTACATCTACTGTGAACAATATTACAACAAAATTAACATTATGTCTAGTCGTTTTGGTATTATCAGGCTGTGCCCAGATCAAGGGCATGATCCCTAGTTTTTCAGACCCTAATCAAAGTTCACGAATCATAGACGTAAGACAGAATGTTGAACAGTTAGATTGCAACCAACCACATCTACCGCAGGTGTTAACCATACAAAAAAACCTACAATGGTTTAAACTATATTCAGATTCAAAAGGTTGGAGACAGGCAGATGTTCTTAGAGTGATTGAACCCATGGAACAGACCGTAAACGATTTTGTTAAAAGATCAGAAACACAGCAGGGTTCTAAATTTTATTGTGAAACCAAAAAGAAAATCATGCAAGAGCAAGCATCAACTGCGGCCCGGGCGATTTTAGGGAGATTTTAAATGACAGATATTGATCAGTTGTTGTATTCACCAAGACCGTGGGCAAAACAGCGAGCCGAAATGGCTTTGCAAATTATGAATGCTAGACAGCGAGGAGAAATATCGCAGGACGAAGCACGTGAACTACTAGAAGATCTAGTACGCACTGACAAGTTGGATGCAGAAGCAGATGACCTTGAAACCAAAACGCTGTTGGTCAACTGTGTTTATATGATGGCGCAGGTAGTATGAAAATACAAGAAATTTTAACTGAAAACATTTTTACCACGGACTATCTCAAAGTACGTGAAGCAGTGGCTCGACTGTATCAAGACCACTATGACGTCAACGTTTGGGAGTTCGCAGACTTCCACGATGAAGCCTGCAAGGTCATGATGAAGCAGCATCCCACAGATGAAGAACTAGACTATATCTTAAACACAGGCGAACTGCCTGAAAAGTTTGTGGAAGTAGACTTTCCTATCACAGACGAACTGTTCTCTGGAGGCATGACCGGCGGAGGTCAAGACCTAGACGAAGAGCCTGCTAGCCGTGCGCTATGTACATCAGGCAAGCCAGACGAAGCATTAGGTGCTAGCCAATTAGCATCATGCAAGAGTCAAGGATATAGAAGCAGAGATGGTGGCAAGAGTCACAAGGTAGGTTCAGAACGTGTGAAAGTTCGAGGTAAACGAATCAAAGGTAAAAAATATGGTGGACCACTTCCAGATTGGAGTTAACAATGTTTGATGCAGGGATGCTTTTAATTGCACCTCCAAACATGCCGGATCCGCGGTTTAAACAATCAGTAATTCTAATCACACAACACGGCATTAACGGTACCCAAGGTCTATGTTTGAATAGACCTGCTCCTAACACAGTTAATACCCTAATAGAACCATTAGGGCATAAACTCGAAGACGATCAGCAGATATATTGGGGAGGTCCTGTGGCTACAACTACACTTTGGTTGCTTCATGAAAACACATGGACATCTGAAAATACCATGGAAGTTAATGATGATTGGGCTCTTACCAGTAGTTTACAGATGTTTGATCAAATAACTGTTGATCCTCCGCGACAGCAGAGATACTGCATTGGACTTAGTTCTTGGGCGCCGGGACAGTTAGAAGCAGAAATAGTAGGTCAGCAACCATGGCACAGAGAAGCCAGTTGGTTGGTTGCTCATAGTCCGGCGCCTGCCGACCTCTTTCAGATACCTACTAGGGATCTTTGGGCTTTCTGTTGTGAAATCAGCGCCAAAGAAGCCGTGGCTAATTGGTTTTAGTCAATCCCTCAATAACCATTTTCTTAGCACGACTATCTAGATCTTCCGCCTCGGTCCTGTGTATAAGCCGAATGATATTTTCAGCGTATTCAATTAGGGCAATCTTTCCTTCTTCTGTGAGGTGATTATAATTTGAACCCACACTAGATGAATAATAAAAATCTTTATTTCTAGTAAGTTCTATAATCCCTCCATACAGCAGATCTTTTACAGCATCCCTTTTCATAATCCACCTTGTGATAAGTTTAGATTTTTTCGCCCACTTTAAAACCACGGAATCTAATGAACCGAGGAAAACGTAGCGAATAAGTTCCATCTTGATTAAGTGAAATAGCATCTGCTCTAACCTCTACGATTTGACCAAGTAGCGAATCACGTGATTTCCAATATTCACTACGATTAGCATCACTAAAGCCACTGCCCACATTGACTGATATCGACTTGTCATCGTCCATACCTTCGCAGACCAGTGCGCCAAGACGTCCAACATTTCGCCCAGTGCCTTCTTCATACGCTCGGACCGCGAGAGAAACTTCAATGAAAGGTTTTTGTTTAAGCCAACTGGTCGATCTTTTACATTCATACGGCGCATTTATTTCCTTTATTAAAATTCCCTCATATCCTGCTTCGACCATTTCTTTATTGTAATCCTTAAATAGGATTTCGTCTGTAAGAACGTCAAGGTCAAACTCACGTTGAGAAATGATTTCGATACAACCGGAATCAGCAAAGATATTCTTAAATTCTTTCAGGAATTGTGAGCGTCGACGTTGTCCCATCACACTCTTTCCGGATTTGAACTCGAAAAGTGGAACAACATCGAACAAAACCAGTCTGGCATCTTGTGCCTGTACATTGTCCTTTCGATGGATCTGCGTCATAAGGTCATTAAACGATTTTGAAACTACTTCGCCATCGAACACATAACTGCGAGAGAAATTGTCAAGATTGTCTTCAAATGCTTTTACAATATGAGCAAAGTTAACTAATTCTTTACCATTTCGGGTGTACATAGTAACAGTGCGACTTTCGAAGTTAACTACCGTAAGAGCACGAACTCCGTCCAGTTTTGGTTCAACTAGTTTTTTGCCTTTGATCTTAGATTCGTGATTAGCACCATCGTGTGCTAACATACATTCAAAAACTGGTACTGCATACTGTGTCTTTTTTTGCTTTTTAGCCACAGAGTTCACAGTCTTCTCCGAAACGCCGCAGCGAAGATCGGAAATAAGAATGCGACGGTACCAGTCGTTCCATTGTTCTTGTGTGGCCACGTCCATAGCCAATTTGATAGCATCACGAGCAGCGTGTCCTGTGAGTTCACGGGTGTATAGGCTTTCAGCCAATTGTTTAAAGTTGTCCCAGGACAGTCCTTGACCGTCTGACTCTTCTTTGATGGGTACCTGCTTGACACCAAAGGTATAGAGTTTGTCTAGGCACATACGCACACCTTCAAAGAACTCATCAAGTCCTTCGTTCATGGCTTCTTCAAGGATAGCCTCCTTGGCCAATCGACTGTTATCTGCCTCAAGGCGTTGAATAATAGTCTGCGGTTGTGTTCTCATACAATTACGTCCTTGGTAGTTTTACGATTATTATAAACTTCATACGAATGATTTTTACGAACCCAATCAGCGAAACTCTGCGGATCTTGTTCAAACCATTCGCGTATATCTTCTACGCCAATGTCATCGGTACTAGTGAATACAAAGATCTCGTAGTGTCGATGACTGTTCATCTGCGCTCGCATCTTTAAGTGAGACAGATTAAAACTTAAATCTTTTCCTACTTTTCTATTTTGTTTGATACTGTCGAATAAATGATTCTTCGCCCAGTTGTCAGGATGGTGTTCAGTGATTTCTTCAAAGAATTCTACACCCAAATTGTCCCAACTAACAATATAGTAGCGCATACCTGCTCCTAAGTTCTTACTATACTTAATAGTATAGCATCAAACAGTCTGCAGGTCAACTACTTTTTTTGGAATAACTGCTCTAGCAGTCTTTAGGAATTCTTCTTTGAGATTGGATTGGTAAACGGTTTGACGATTAATTTTACCCGAAATCTCTTGTATCTGTTCAGCCAAAACAGAAACTTCAAACCCGTCTCCGCCCGGCCGCGCATTGGCCAGAATGGTCTGTTTATCTATGGCAAAGGCACCGTCATCGCGGACAACGATAAGAACATCAGCGACATCGCTAGGGTCTAATGTTTGTTTCTTATTAGTGCCCATGCTATTATTGAGTTTGATGCCGTACCGCTTTTGAAGTTTACCCTTCTTACCATACATGCTACCACTCATTTGGCTCTTAAGTTCAACATCGATGTTGTACTTGGGCCACACATAGTCTTTGTGCTTTTCGCCGACATATTTTAAACTATCCTCGCCGTGTTCCTCAACTAGCAGTTCAATGATCAAACCTTTGAGAAAACGCCATTGACTGTCGTTAAGATCGTCTAGACTGCTGCCAAAGTCGATAATGGTCTGCCAGTTAAATGTTTTGAGGTCGTCTATAATATTTTGTTGCATTCTTTGATTATAGTCATAGATGTTGGAGTTGTCAACCCCAGCACTATTCTATATTAAGATAGATAGCCCACGAAGGGTGCTGTAGATTGTAACCGCGGCGTTTACGTTTAGCCACAAGATCCCAAAAATGCGGCTTGTAAGGCATTTGTTTTGGTTTATACCTGCCAATATGCGCGGCTTTCTTGTAATTACAAGGTTTGCAGGCAGTGGTAGAGTTTTCCCAAGTGGTCTTGCCGCCTTGACTCACAGGATGCACATGGTCTAAGGTCGCGTTAACTTCAGTTACAGGAGCATCACAATATTGACAGCGGTATTCATCTCGTAAAAACACGTTACGTTTAGATAGGCGCATTGTATGTTTTGGTTTTTGGTATTCTTTTAATACTATGACAGCAGGTACGCGAGTTTCCCAACGTGCAGATCTTACAATCCAGTCGTCGTGCCACTCTAAAACTCTAACCTTTTCTAGAACCATATATCGTATGGCTTCCTGCCAATCTACGATCGACAATGGCAATAGACTGATTGGTTGCATATCTGCGTTCAATAATAAAGTACTCATTTTGATTCAAATTAATGTGATGTATTTAACAACAAAAATTATTGTATGCTCAGATTACTTGCAAATCAAGTAGATTTTGCATAAAATATACAACTAACACTTTTTTTTGAACAACAAAGGGATTTTTTATGAATTTAGTACCGATGGTAGTTGAATCGACCAGCAAGGGCGAACGGGCTTTTGATATCTATAGCAGATTACTCAAAGAACGTATTATTATGCTGAATGGTCCTATAGAAGACTATATGGCTAATTTAGTTGTCGCTCAATTATTGTTTTTAGAATCTGAGAATCCAGATAAAGATATCAGCATCTTTATAAACAGTCCAGGAGGTGTTGTAACAGCAGGAATGAGCATTTATGATACTATGCAATTTATCAGACCTAATGTGGCTACCTATGTTATGGGTCAAGCCTGTTCTATGGGAAGTCTATTGGCACAATCAGGTGCCCCAGGCAAACGATTTATCTTACCTAATGCTCGTCACATGATTCACCAACCTAGCGGAGGAGCCCGCGGCCAAGCCACTGACATGCAGATTCAGGTAGAGGAAATTATAAAAATGAAAAAGATGTTGACAGAGATCTATGTCAAACATAACTCTAGAAACAAAACTTATGCTCAACTAGAACAAGATATGGAACGTGATAAATTTATGAGCGCAGAAGAAGCAGTAGACTACGGTCTTGCTGATAAAATTATTGAGAAGAGAACATGACACAAAGATTAACAGGAAAAGTCGACAAGGGATGGGGATATGAAATCATTTGGGCGACCAATGACAAATATGCCGGAAAGATTTTGGTTTTTGAGAAACCAGGTGCTAAGTTTAGTATGCATTTTCATAAAGAAAAAGACGAGACTTGGTTTGTAAATGCAGGAAGTTTTAAATTGATTTACTGTGATACCAACACAGCAAGTTATCATGAAAAAATTCTAAACGAAGGCGACGTCTGGCACAATCCCCCTATGATGCCGCATCAACTTATTGCATTGCAAGCACAATCTATGATATTTGAAGTAAGCACCTCAGATTCAGTTGAAGACAATTATCGAATCGCTCCAGGAGACAGTCAGAATGCAGTCATCACCGCAGAACGCCCAACCAACGCTTAGTTGGATCGGTGGCGAGTTTCGAACTAAATGCGTAGTTGGTCTAGATCGGGATGGAGTAATTAACAAAGACCTTGGAACTTATTGTTACAGACCCGACGACTTTGAAGAAGTTGAAGGCAGCATGGATGCTGTGGCTGCTCTAAGAAGAAAAGGTTATAAAATAGTAATAATAACAGATCAAGGAGGCATCGAGAAAGGCATTTACACAATGGAAGATGTTGACAAGGTCCACGAAAAGATGTTTGAAATGTTAGGTAAAGCAGGTTGTCAATCTATAGATGCGCTCTATTATTCTGCCAGCAGTCGCAAAGATGATCCCTTTGCAAAACCTAATACTGGTATGTTTAAACGCTGCGAAAAAGAAAATCCGGATATCAAGTTTAAAGAAGGATTCTATGTAGGTGATAAGATTAAAGATCTTAAAGCGGCAGTTAATATCGGAGCAAAACCTGTACTAGTTAGAACAGGTTATGGATTAGAAACAGAAAAAGAGTTGAATAAGTTTACCTACAGAGATTTAAAAAGAAGAACAAAAATTTTTGATAATCTCGCAGCATTTGTAGAAAGTCTACCATGAAAAAAATAGTAGTGAACGGAACGTTTGACATCTTACACCTTGGCCATCTTAGATTATTACAATATGCAAGATCGTTTCCTGACTCTTACGTTTATGTTCTTATAGACAGCGATAGGCGTGTCAAAGAACTTAAAGGACCAGACAGACCCGTACACAACGAATACGAACGTGCAAGTATGTTAGCAGCACTTAAAGCAGTTGATAGAGTAGACATCTTTGACACAGATCAAGAACTTATCAATTATATTAAGAACTATGAACCGGATGTTATGGTCAAAGGCGATGATTACAGAGACAAACCTATAATTGGTGAAGAACACTGTAAGAAGATAATATTTTATGACAGACTTGAAAAATACTCTACCACAAATAAGATACAGGATATTGTTGGTAGGAGATAACTGCGAAGATGTGTATCAGTACGGTACAGTCGATCGTATATCTCCTGAAGCACCTGTACCTGTGTTTAAGTTTCTCTACGAAGAACGACGTCCTGGCATGGCTGGAAATGTTCTCCGTAACCTACAGGCACTAGGCTGCGAAGTAAATTATCTCTACGGCGAGACATCTACTAAGACAAGGCTAGTAGATAAACGCAGCAATCAACATATTGTGAGGATTGATAACGATGTTGTGTCACAGCCTATAACACTAGAAACTGAAGTACCTAAAGTTTTTGATGCTATTGTAGTCAGCGACTATGACAAAGGCACAGTCTCCTATGAACTCATAGAAGAACTTATTCAAACAAAAATACCCATGTTCATTGACACAAAGAAAACTGACCTAGAACGTATGCAAGGTGCCTGGGTAAAGATCAACGAACTAGAGTACAGCAAGATCAAATCCGAATGCACAGGATTAATAGTTACTTCGGGTTCTAAGGGAGCCAGAGCCGTACATCACGATCTAGAATTAGACGCACCTTCTGTAGAAGTTGCAGATGTCACGGGAGCAGGCGATACATTCTTAGCGGCCTTTGCTGTGAAATGGTTAGAACAAAAAAACCTTGAAGAATCTATACAGTATGCTATTCGTGCAGCCAGTATTACTGTTCAACACTTTGGCGTATATGCGCCTACATTAGAGGAATTACAATGATTATCCTAACAGGAGCAGGCGGCTTTATCGGTAGTGTTGTCCTAGGCTATCTTAACAAACAGGGCATCGATGACATAGTATTGTTCGACGATCTGCCCTACAACGATCAGTTTCGCAATCTCGTAGACAAGAAATACATATCTCTACATTCTACAGCAGAGATGCCGCAGGATGCTACAGGCTTTACAGCAGTTATACATATTGGAGCAGACTCTAGTACTCTACAGAGAGATTGGAAGAAACTCTATGAAACAAATGTTCTAAGCACTAGACGTTGGAATAGATTTTGCACAGACGGCAACATACCTTTTATCTTTACCAGTTCGGCAGCAGTCTATGGTAACGGTGCTGGTCCTTTGAATCATTATGCTTTCAGCAAGCAGGTCAGCGAAAACGAAATAGAAGGTGTTGTGCTAAAACTGTTTAACGTCTACGGACCTAACGAAGCACACAAAGGACGAATGGCTAGTACAATCTATCATTGGTACAATCAACTACAAGAATCAGAGACTATAAAAGTTTTTGAAAACAGCAGTCAATATCGAAGAGACTTTATTTGGGTAGAAGATGTAGCCTCTACTATCTATCATTTCCTGCAGAACTACCAACCTGGCGTTTATGATTTGGGTACGGGAGAAAGTGTAGACTTTGAAAGCATCGCTAACATTGTTGTAAATGAAAACGGCAAAGGATCTAAAACTTACATACCTATGCCCGAAGATCTCAAAGCACAATATCAATTAGATACGAGAGCAGACATATCGGCCTTAAAGTCTGCAGGAGTAGACACTGATCTATTCTTAGAGCCTTGGCAGGGTATCAAAGAATACTTTAAGTATCTATCAACTAAGTCTTACTATTGAATACTACTTTTAGTGCGCGAACAAGATCCTCTATCATCCCGTCGTCATGGAATGGAGTAGGAGCAAAGCGCAGCCGCTCAGTGCCAACGTCAACAGTAGGATAATTAATCGGCTGAACATAGATGTTATGATCCTCTAACAGTTTGTCGCTCATCGTCTTACACTTTTTGGCTTCACCTACCAGCACAGGAACGATATGTGTAGTAGAACAGTCCATTAAAGGAAGTTCGTTTTCTCTAAGAACTTTCTTTAGTTTTGCAGCCTGTGCCTGGTGTTGCACCCTAACTTCATTGTGTTCTTTTAGATATTTTACAGCAGCCAAAGCACCTGCACAACTAACAGGACTCATAGAAGTTGTAAAAATAAATCCTGCTGCGATTGATCTAATTGCATCTACAACGTCTGCATCAGCAGCGATGTACCCGCCCTGAACTCCAAAGGCTTTGCCTAACGTACCGTTGATGATATCTACTCTATTTTCCAAACCTAATTCTTCAACTTTACCGGCACCTCGTTGTCCGTATAATCCGACAGCATGTACTTCGTCTATATAGGTTATGGCCTGATATTTGTCGGCTAGATCGCAGATCTGCTTGATAGGACTTACATCGCCGTCCATAGAATAAACTGATTCAAATACAATGCAGGGAGTGTAACCTGCCAGTCTGCTGGCTGCTAGTTTATCTTCTAGATCGTTCATATCGTTGTGTTGAAAGATCTGCTTAGGGGACTTACTATGATTGATACCTATGATCAAACTATTATGATTATTGGAATCTGATATAAACTGTATTTTAGGGATAATTTTGCTAAGTGCAATCATAGTCCATTCGTTAGCGACATAAGCACTAGAAAATAATAAACTACGCTGTTTACGATGCAGTGAAGCCAACTCGTGTTCCAACGCTACATGGTAGTGGCTGGTCCCCCCAATATTTCGTGTACCTCCCGATCCGGATCCAGTATGATCGAGGGCTGTATGCATTGCGTCTATGACGACCTTGTGCTGACCCATGCCTAGATAATCGTTAGAGCACCAATTAACGATGTTTTTTATCGCGTAAGGCCCATACCAAATGGCTTTAGGAAACTGGCCACGTTCTCTTACGATATCGTTAAACACGCGATATTTGCCGCTGTTTTTTAAATCAGCGATGAGATTAGTGAAATATTGTTTATCAATCATAGTGTAGTATTTACGCTAAATATTTGACTATGGATATAATCAAACTAGATGTCCCCACCTTTATTAGACTTCTTGAACTTGCTCGAGAAGATATCAAGCAAGATGCAGATCTGCACGACATAGGAGAGATAGTAACTAAACTCAGCGAAAAGGGTGTAGTTACTATGGACGACTACAATGAAATTGTAGCATTTATGAAAAAACAAGGCTCCGAAGATGAACTAGCAGCCATACGTAGACTAGGTGGTGTATAATGAAAGTAACAGAAATCATCAGAGGAATTTTAGATCTTATCGACGGCAAGGAGAAAGAATCATATCAATCTTACGAACAACCAAATGAAGATTACTACAACGATGATGTTCGCCGTTTCAAACAGATCGTAGATCTATTAGATAAGCCCGAAGAAACACAAGAATATTCAAATACACCTAATGAACAATATGCAGATGTTGCCGCAGTGACCACACAAGCGGGCGGTGGTGTAAATGGTCCTAAACATCCAGCAGACATTAGAGGCGACAGCATCAGAATATACGGAGACAATTAATGGCTTCTATCAATACTTTTTATATTGGTCTAACTAGACAGCCAAAAGTTTCTTCTACCGTAGAAACTACTACCAAAACTCTCGCTGATTACGCTAATGATATAGCCACAGCCGAGGGATTAAATTTAAATTATTATATTATCAGTCTAGAAAGAAAACCTAGTTTTAATAGTTTAAATTATACAAGTCAAACGCTAAGTCAGATAGAAACCGCAGAAGGAATCACCTTAGTGGCGGGAGATATTTTTATCGCCACCCCATTCCAAACTAATTTAACTAAAGAGTTAAAACAGATACAAAAATTAGATATCGCAGCCGCAACTAGAGCAGCAGACAGTAATGCTAGATCAACATACGACATTAACAAATTACCTACAAAATATTCCGGTAATAATATAGTTGATAATCCTAACGTTGGAGGTCTAGTAGATGGACGTCCTTGGAGTTAAAGGATGAGCCAAGACCAACCAACTAATACAACCAACTACGCTCATCCTAGAGATCCGCATCTTAATGACCTCCATAACAGTATGGAGTATAATGCTCTAGGGCAACCTGTGCTTCGTGCTAATGTAAACTTAGTAGGGTCGGGCGAAGGTTCAGGAGTTATTTCCAGTGTAGACAGCAAAGGTCGTCTTAAGGTACAGACACAAGAAACCATATTCTTCAACACCTTCCAATACGGAAAAGAAACAGACGTTTGGGATGAATCAGCAGTTAACGGTGCTTCTGCTACATTTGACGCTAGTGTAAGTCAAATACGAATGGCAGTGACCAATCAAGTGGGCTCTAAAGTAATACGACAGACTCGTAACGTTCAACGCTATACACCAGGACGACAACAAACTATAGCATTTGCTATCAGGCTACAAACTCCAGTAACCGGCATACGCCGTAGATTTGGATTGTTTGACGGCACTGACGGATTTTTCTTTGAAGACTGCGGAACTGTAGATGCTACCACAGGACTTCCACAATATGCCTGTGTGGTCATGAACAGCGACGGAGCCACTCCCACTGTGGAGCGTATATATAGAGATCAATGGAACGGTGACAAGTTAGATGGTAACGGACCTAGTGGTATCGTTGCTGATCCTCAAGCACAGCAGTTGGTCATGATGGACTACGAATGGTATGGTGCTGGACATATAGTTTTTATGTTTGTTATTAATGGTCTGCCGAGGGTTATACATACTGTTCAAAACGGTAATAGGCTACAGACTCCTTGGGCTAAAACACCTTTCTTACCTATTAGAGTAGAAATAGAAAATCTCACAGGTGTGGCAGGCACACACTATATATGGCAAGGTAGTAATAGTTTATTATCAGAGGGAAGTGTAGAAAAGTTAGGCATTGCTGAAAGCATACTGACGCCATTGGCAGGTATTAACATGCCTTTGGCCAACACCTTTTATCCTATAGTTAGCATTAGATTAAAAAGCACGGCGCTGACAGGAATTGTTCTACCTACTTTTTTCCAAGCAGGCACAGTGGATAACACAGATATCTATTATAAACTCGTTCGTAATGCTACAGTAAATGGCACCTGGGTAGACCACCCTGACCCTAATTCTTTTTCGCAATATAACTATACCAGCACAGGAGCAATCACTGACGGCGTTGATTTATCATCCGGTATTATTACTGCTGGCGGTGGAGGAACTGGAGTTAGGGTAGATGCAGACACAGTCTATCAAATAGGTAGAGGCAGTTTAGGCACAGTCAGCGACACCTTAACACTAGCCATTGCTGCCAAGAACGCTAACAAAAATGCCGTTGCGTCAATGACTTGGATTGAACAGAGATGACCTATAGAAAGTATATTAACATAGTAGAAGCAGCCAACAAGGGCTGTCCTATTGCTACCTACGACATAGATGTTAACCTAAAGAATCGTCAGAAGGCTATAGACGAATACCATTACGGTCCTGCTAATCCAGACGAACCAGAATCATATTGGAAAGATGCTGCCAAGCGTTGGGGCATTACAGAAAAGACTGCTAAGACAATGAAGTGTGGTAACTGTGCGGCTTTTGATGTTTCAGACAAGATGTGGAAATGTATCGAAGATGGTATTAAAGGAGATGACAAGGCTGTAGATGCTATGGCTACTATACACAAAGCAGACCTAGGCTACTGTAACTTTCTACATTTTAAATGTGCGGGCGAACGTAGTTGTACCGCATGGGTAACGGGCGATGCCATAGATAACAAGGATAGAACTGAATAAAGGAGCGATTATGGAAAATTTTATTGATGATATTGAAGCATATAAAAGATTAAAACCTAGTTGTAAATGTGGTTGTTATCCTCACTGCGGCCATAGTTGTATGACTGACGATTGCGATTGCACAGAGTGTTTGTGTCATGATTGCGACGAAAAACGGACAAAGTACGGACAGAAATAATGTTCAAGAGACATCAAATAACATTGGTGTCAAATCCAGTATGTATTAGATCAGTGAGCGATCTCTTAGAAACCGATTTTCAATTCTACGATAAAGATGGATTTGAACTTAATATTGCAGAGCAGAAATACTATTCTGCTATGAAACATCCTATTGCTTATCCTATTCTAAATCACTGCTGCTGGCAAGAACCTTGGTTTGAATTAGATGATGAAAAAGTTTCAGATCTTATCTTAGACCATTCTATGTTTTTATGCAGATGTGCCTACGACCAAGAAGCCTCAGATCAACTTAAAAGTTTAAAAAATAAAATTCCTCTTGCTGATTATCTGCTCAGATCTAAGCGAAAATGGGGATTTGATTTTGCTCTAGATGCTGTGGCAGAAAACGGCACTATGTTCGAAGTGTTACACGTTGAATATGACAACTATGATTTCGAACATTTCAAAAATAGAATGTTGATATTTGAATGGACAGTTCGACACACAGATTGGAGAGATGCTGCTAGGCGAATCTGGGCTCGTAAAGATCAATGGGAAAGTTTACGAGGATTTGAGCAAAATAACTGGAAGGCTAACTATCTTATGAATTGGAATAAGGCAGAGTATACAGAGAAAACAATATAAATATACAAAGTTATTAAATTGGATTCTTTATGAAAAAACTACTACTATTATTATTGACTGTGCCCGTACTAGCACTAGCACAGAAAGCACCACAAGGTGTAACTTATGACGCTAAAATTGTGAGGGTAAATGACGGGGATACAGTTGTAATCGCAGCCCCGTTTCTTCCTGCTCCCCTTAAACCAGAACTTGCAATTAGGATCTATGGAGTCGATACTCCAGAAAAAGGATTCAGAGCCCAATGTCCTTCGGAGGATCAACGAGGACAAGCAGCCACAGCCTTTACCAAAAACGCTGTCGCTACAACCCAGAAGCATCAAGTTACGCTCTATGGATGGGATAAGTTCGGTGGTCGTGTATTGGGAGATATCATATTAAACGGTGTGAGTCTACGAGCCGAATTAATACGTAATGGCTTTGCTAGAGAATATTTCGGTGAGGCAAAACAAAGTTGGTGTAACTAATGAAACCAGAGTCCTATAAATTATTTGCTCAGTTATGTGAAGGCTATTTAGATGAAGCCAGTACTTCTTTGGATTTAATTACAGGAAGTCCCGGAGGAAAGGAAGTTGTCGTTGCGCTACACAAAGACATGAACTTGGCACATGATCAAGATTATCGTTCTGTTGAAAAGATTTCTTGGAGCGAACTTAAAGATGCTTATCAAGGAGCATGGGTAATTATAGTTGGAAGTAAAGGTACCGGTGCTATTAAGGCCAAAAGCGGCAGTTATGATGCAGTGGCCAGTGCAGGTGGACCCATCGATACAACTTCAGACGGACGTGGCGGAAACATTTTAGATTTTCTAAAGTCTAAAATAGGAAAACTACAGAAATTCTATGTAGGAAAAAATAGCAGTAATGTCGCTGATAAAAAACGCAAAAGGGCCGATTCTCAAAAGGGTCTTTCTAAGACCGTAGACCATAACGTCCTTGTAAAAAAGTTCAAACCACTATGGGTGAGAGCCATTAATACAGCCATCGCCGATGTTAAAGGGCACATTGCTAATCAGATTAAAAACGATGCTTTTGAAAAGGCCAAGAAAAAATTACACCATGTTGAAAGATTACAAAATGGTTTAGAAAGTCTTGAAGCAGGCAGTGCAGATACTCCGTCATTTATCAACGGTGCAGTACAAATGGCAATCTACATGGCGGCCAGTCATTACTATCCAGAACAGACGGGTAATATAACCAAAGGTTACAGCGACAATTATAGTACACAGTTTCCCGAAGGACCACAGCAGTTATTGAAAGATATTAGTGCCGGTGATACGAAGAAAATGGGAACTGTTCTAGGATTCTTTAAAAGGAATTTAATCTCAGGATGAAATTAGATCAAATAGTATTAGAAGCCAATGTATCGGCTAAGATTAAAGATCCCAAAACAGTAAAAATGTTAGGTATTGCCATGCGTCATGACAGCACATTACCTAGAGCAGCAGTGGCAAAATTAGGTCCTAAACCTGAAGATCAAGATTTATTACAATTATGGAGCGATCTTCTAGACGGTTCATTACGAACCACAGACTACGGCGACATCAGCCAAGACGGAAAATTTGATGAATGGCTGACTCGTATGTATATAAACGGAGTGGCTGATTACGAAGATATCAACGGCGAAGGCGGTGATGCTCTCGGAGCATGGAAGGCTCTAAGCCTTCGCGGCAAACTCAAAGAGAAAGATCAAGATTTTAATAAATTTAAAAACCTACGTCAAATTCAATCTATTGTTCAAAATAGAGAATATCGCGACGAACTACGCAAGATCAAAGATGCTGAAGTTATCGAAAAACACAAACGTGAAAAGAAAGAAACTACACTGATAGATGATGAAAGATTTTTAGTTACAGTTCCGTTTAATTACGGAGCATGTTATAATTTTAATAATGCCTACGGATTTAACGCCAGTTTCTGTACAGGATCGAGTTCAGGAGCGCAATGGTTTAGTCGCTATGCCGATGATGGTCCTATAATTTCTGTTTACGATAAACAAAACGGTGATGATGTCAACGGTAAGTGGCAAATTCATGCACCTACGAATCAAATTAATAACGGTAATCAAACTGTTCGTAAAGACGAAAAGTTCGCTGAATTGTTTCCAGGTCTAATGAAAAGAATCGCAGATGCACTACAAAGCAAAGGCGAAGAAATAAAAAATAATTCTGGGGATGTTGTTCGCGGTGGCTACGACATTGCTAGTGCAGTGGCTGATCTTAAAAATAAATTTCCTATAAGTTATAATTCAGGCGAAGAAGAAAAGAAAGATGAGGAACCAAATCCAGATGCCCAACCGGGTACATGGACAGTAACACAGATAAGTTCAGGACGTTCTGCTAGGATTGAAGGTGAAAACCTAGAAGATGTCCAGCGTAAAGTTTTAAATAGATATCCTGATTCCACTGTAGATGATTACAGATGGGAACGTCAGGAAAACTAACATACCCTAGGACCGTTGGGGTTATGTGGCCGGCTGCTGGCCCAACTGGAGGATTCGCTACCCTAAAGGTTGAAAGTGAGCATCTAAGTAAAAGCCATGAGAGTTGCGATTTTTGTTCACCAACCCGCCTGCTCAGTCGATTCGGCTAATGGCATTATACGAGCCCTTGACCCCTATTATTCTTTTAAATTATTTTCCCGAGACGAAGTCGAAGATACTTTTTTTGACAACGTAGATTTGGTATGCATTCCTGGAGGCATAGGAGATGCAGATAGGTTTGATACACTGATGAAATACAATGCCGAACATGTTACAAGATTTGTACAGCAGGGCGGCAAGTATCTTGGCATATGCATGGGCGGGTATTGGGCAGGCAAAGACTATTTTAGTATATTGAAAGACATAGACTGTGTTCAATATATCAGAAGACCTAACACAGATACAAGACGCCCACATCCTAAAGCCATGCCGATTAAATGGAGAGGACAAGATCATAAAATGTTTTTCTACGATGGCTGTGCTATGGTAGGAGATACGGCAAAGTCACAGATAATCGCTACATACCCCAATGGCGATCCTATGGCACTCATACAAAACAACGTAGGAGTTATAGGATGTCATCCAGAGAGCGAAAACTACTGGTATGAAAATTACTCGTGGATGCGCAAAGAAACTCAAAGAAATCATTCAGAATTACTTTTAGATTTTGTTTCTGATCTAATAAAACCCTAAATAATCCTTATAAATATTGTTCAAGGAGGGGCAAGCCATGAGACAGAAAAAACTTCTCAAAGAGTTGTACAAGGCCTGCTTCGACCACGACGCCAAGAAGATGGCAGAACTCAAGCGAGAAGAGTTCCAAAAAATCTTGAAACGCAAGGCCGAAGGCAAACCATTTACAACTAAATGGACTTTGGTTCAGATTTAATATTTGTAACTGATTTGTAATAATTTTTACAAATTTCTGCGGTAAATAGTGCAATGCAAAGAACTTACCGCAGTATCTTCATTTCAGACGTGCATCTCGGCACTAAAGACTGCAAAGCCGAGCAACTCAACAATTTTCTCAAACACAACACCTGTGATACTCTGTATCTCGTAGGTGACATTATCGATGCCTGGAAGATACAACAGAACAAATGGCGTTGGAAACAGAGCCATACCAACGTGGTACGCAGAGTATTAGGCCACAGTAAACGTGGTACCCGTGTTGTCTATGTAGCAGGTAATCACGATGAATTCCTAAGACCGATGATACCCTATGGTTTTAGTTTTGGCATGGTAGAAATACACAACCAAATCGAACACATAGGTGCAGACGGCAAACACTATCTCGTAGTACACGGTGACCTATTTGATGGCATCACTAGGCTAGCACCTTGGATTAGTTTTTTAGGCGACAGAGCCTACGACTTTGTCCTAATGTTAAATGGCAAGTTCAATTGGATCAGACATAAGTTAGGTTTTGGATATTGGTCTTTGAGCAAGTATCTCAAACATAGAGTCAAGAAGGCAGTAGACTTTATGTTCCAATTCGAAAAGAATCTAGCAGGCTATTGTAAGAAGCGTGGTTATGATGGCGTAATCTGCGGACACATACATCATGCTGAAATCAAAGAGATAGACGGTGTTACATATATGAATGACGGTGACTGGGTAGAATCATGTACGGCACTGATAGAACACTGGGACGGCCGTTGGGAAATCATAACTTGGACCAAGGAGCGAGATGATGTGGTTGATGATATTGATAGCGGTACACATAAACAATCCAAACGACATTCCGGGAAGAATAATGCTACAGTTTCAAACACAGCAGCAGTGTGAACAAACTTTGGCTACAATGACATATTGGTTGAAATTTGATTCATTTAAGGTAGAGGGTAGATGCCAAAAACAATCTTAATCGTTACAGATAATTTACAGGATCAGATAAATGGTGTGGTTACGACCTACAAAAATATTGAGACGATGGCGGTTCGGGACAACTATCGTATTGTATATCTTGATCCCGGGCGGTTCCGCTATGTTGATTGCCCTGGCTACAACGAAGTCAAGATTGCCTTTCCCCGGAAGGTGGGCAAGATACTTGAGGAGATCAATCCGGATCATATCCACATCGCCACGGAGGGTCCTGTGGGTCTGTGTGTTAGACAATATCTTGACAAACACGGTATTAGGTACAATACTGCTTATCATACTAAGTTTCCGGAAGGAATTAGAAAGTTATTTGGAATACCTGAAAGTATTACTTGGCCTCTAGTCAGATGGTTCCACAAGCACTCAGGTAAAGTACTGACAACAACCGATACAATGGTCAAGGAGTTACGTGCCCACGGTTTTGACGGTGAAGTGATTCCTTGGACTCGCGGTGTTGATCGTGATATATTCCATCCTGCACACAGAGAAAATGTGCCAGCAAAATATCTAGTGTGTGTAAGTCGTGTAAGCAAAGAAAAAAATCTTGAAGAGTTTTTTGAACTAGACTATCCAGGCTATCAAAAGATAATGGTAGGTGGCGGTCCTATGTTAGATGAATACAAGGCACAGTATCCCGATGTGCATTTTGCTGGCTACAAGACTGGCACAGACCTTGCCAGATATTACGCCAATGCAGAAGTGTTTGTGTTCCCTAGCCGTTGGGAAACATTTGGTCTAGTAATGATTGAAGCAATGGCATGTGGTACGCCAGTTGCCGCATATCCATGTCAAGGACCATTGGACGTAGTAGATGAAGGCATTACAGGTTGTCTTAACGAAGACCTCAAGCAGGCAGTTAAAGATGCACTGATGCTGGACAGACAACGTGTTTGGGAAGGTAGCAATCGTTGGACTTGGGAACGTGCCTGGCAGATATTTAAAGATAATCTAGTTTAATTTACTATCTTATCGTAGATCTCTTTCCAATTTTTCACACGTGGAATTTCTGGATGCTCATAGTCCATGTTGTGTCCATGCTCTACCAACAACGACTTCAAACCTCGTTCGTGCCCTGCAACAGCATTGGTAATCTTATCTTCAATCCACCAATAGCCTTTGCCCTTGTAAGCATCTAGAACATCGTCTTTGTCAGCACCAGTTTCTAGAATAATAAATTTAGTAAATGCCGTTTCGCCAAACAACTTACGCAGATTCATTTTGCGCAGTTCCTGGGCGTTTTCGTCAGCACTCATTGAAGTGATGCAGTGGAATACATATCCGTGTTCTTCATGCAGGCGTTTAACATAATACATAGCATCACGCAGAGGAGGGAGGAATCCCATGTGCGCTGATTCATTAAAAATCTTAATCAGTTTTTTTGCCTGTTCTTTGTCAATACCATATCGCTTGCCAATATCGTATTTGAACTGTGAATCCTCTTGTTTTTGGAAACCATGCTGTTCCATCCAAACGGAAAATGCATACTCCCAATCTAATAAAACGCCATCGGCGTCAGTTAAAATGATTTTTTTCATACGATTATTATATACTACTATAATTTCTTTGTCAACACCTGTGGCTGTGCCATAAATACTGGTCTACACATAGGAGGTCCAAGGATGGGACAACGTACACAGAGACAGCAGGCTATACAACAGGATTGGACCCTAAATCCTCGTTGGCAAGGAATCAAAAGACCCTATACAGCAGAGGAAGTCGTTCGCTTACAAGGCTCAAAGACTTATCCAAATCAGTTTGCTGTCGAACAATCAAAAAAACTATGGCGTATGCTTCTAGAAGAAGATTACGTCCATACACTAGGTGCCCTAACAGGCATGCAGGCCTTACAGCAGGTAAAAGCAGGATTAAAAGCCATATACCTATCAGGATGGCAAGTCGCGGCAGATGCAAACTTAGCCGGAGATATGTATCCTGATCAGAGTTTGTATCCGGCCGATTCCGTACCGGCAGTTGTACGCAGAATTAATAACACATTTGCTCGTGCAGATCAAACTCTATGGAGCGAAGGTGGAGAGCGTGATTTTTATGCGCCTATAGTAGCAGATGCAGAAGCAGGGTTTGGGGGTGTGTTAAATGCCTACGAACTTATGAAAGACATGATCGAGGCAGGTGCCGCGGGTGTCCACTTTGAAGACCAACTGGCTAGTGCTAAGAAGTGTGGTCATATGGGAGGGAAAGTCCTTGTACCAACTAGAGAAGCAGTCAATAAACTTGTTGCCGCTCGTCTCGCTGCTGATGTTATGGGCGTGCCTACTCTTGTTATCGCTCGCACTGATGCCGAAGCCGGTAACCTTATTACTAGTGATATCGACGACAACGATAAGCCTTTTCTTACTGGTGAAAGAACTGTCGAAGGTTTCTATAGAACCCGTAACGGTCTCGAACAAGCCGTCAGCAGAGCCGTTGCCTATGCAAACTACGCCGATCTTGTATGGTGTGAAACAGGGAAACCTGATCTTGATTTCGCAAGAAGATTTGCAGAAGAAGTTCACAAACACCATCCGGGCAAAATGCTAGCCTATAACTGTTCACCAAGTTTTAATTGGAAGAAGAATCTGGATGATGCTACTATCGCCAAGTTCCAGCGTGAACTAGGTGCTATGGGGTACAAATTCCAATTCATCACCCTAGCAGGATTCCATAATCTTAACAATGGAATGTTTGAACTAGCGTACGGCTATGCACGTCAAGGTATGACTGCTTTCGTAGAGTTACAAGAACGTGAGTTCGCTAACACCGCCATAGGCTTTGAAGCAGTTAAACATCAGCGTGAAGTGGGTACAGGTTACTTTGATCTTATTACCACAACAGTCGAAAAAGATGCATCAACACAGGCTCTCAAAGGCTCAACAGAAGAGGAACAATTTCATTAATGTTAGAAACAATCTGTGACATTTTAGTAGAAGCATATAAACGTAATTGGATTACGAGTAGAGATGGCAACATCTCTATTCGCCATCATGATCGTGATCATTTTTATGTTACACCCAGCGGTGTGCGTAAACAGACCATGCAACCAGATCAATTTAAAAAAATAAAAGTCAATAAATTTATCTGTCGAGGGTGCGGCGAAAACGGTAAAGATCTTCTACAATGGTCATGGGAAGAAATGCCTTACAGCGATATTAGTAAAGGTCTAAAGCCCACCGGTGAAATGCCCTTACACTTTGGGCTACAAAAATCTATTCATACAGATGAAGTTAGAGTTGTAACACACATTCATCCAACTTATTGTGTGGCCGCAATGCATGCCGGTATTGAACTCAGCGAACTGGTAAAACACTTTCCAGAACTGAGTCGTTACACTCGTGTTGCTCCTAATGTAGGTGACGTACCACCTATCAGTCAGGAACTAGGAGATCAATGCCATGAAAAGTTGGGTTTAAATTCTGAGACAGGCGAGATTAAGTACGATATAGTGGGTATCAAAGGACATGGAGTCGTGGCCATAGATCAATCGCCATGGCGGTCCTTTGAACACATAGAGCGTTTAGAACACATCTGTAAAATAGTTCTAGCCTCAGGGAACTATTAATAAATGTTAACAATAATCTATACCTTGGTGATGGTACAAATCACCATAGCCTGCGTTACTCTCTATTTGCATCGTAGCCAGGCACATCGTGCAGTGCAGTTTCATCCAGCGGTCGCACACTTCATGCGTTTCTGGCTATGGCTGACTACAGGTATGGTCACAAAAGAATGGGTAGCCATACATCGCAAACATCATCAACGCAGCGATCAAGAAGGTGATCCACATAGCCCGCAGATCTACGGTATATGGCGTGTGCTGTTTGGCGGAGCACTGCTCTACGCACAGGCAGCAAAAAATAAAATACTTCTAGAAGAGTTGGGCACAGGCACCCCCAACGATTGGATAGAAGAAAACTTATACACCCCGCACAGTCGCCTAGGGATTCTTATAATGTTGATCATAGATCTTGTTCTTTTTGGCCCTGTGGGATTCGTGGTCTGGGGTGTCCAGATGCTGTGGATACCTTTCTGGGCTGCAGGTGTGATAAACGGACTCAGCCACTGGTGGGGATATCGCAACAAAGATACCAAAGACACTAGCCGCAATCTATGGCCTTTAGCAATATGGATAGGCGGTGAAGAACTGCATAACAATCATCATGCTGACGGTGCCTCTGCTAAGTTCAAGCAGCGTTGGTGGGAAGTTGATATAGGATGGTGTTACATCAGCATACTTAGATTTTTTAGATTAGCCAAAGTCAGATAATAAGAAAGGCCCCGAAGGGCCTTTCTTTTCACTATTAATTAATAAGACGCTATGCGTCAATAAATTTATTTACTATGTGAATTATTTACAAATGCGTACATCTTTTCAGCAGTTTCAAGAACCTTATCTAGTCCTGGAAATTCAGGCATTTTAACTGATGTAACAATCTGTCCAGTCTTTTCGTTACGCTCTGCACTTACTTCCCAACCCTGCCATTTAGCATGAAAGTCTTGTGCAACTAGATCCTTTGCCATAGCAAGAATCTCTGTGCGGATTTCATATCCGTTCTTATTAAATTTAACTTCAGGCATTTTAACCTCTGGAAAGTTGATTCCGTTGTTTGACATAATATTCTCCTTGTGTGTGTTAATGTGTCAATTATTCTGCTTTGGGTTCTACTTTGTACGGAGCAGCAGATTCTCCTTTCTTAGGAAACATTACCTTAGACAATGATTCCACAGAATACTTAGCCAGTTCAGTAGCATTATCTGTCAACATCAGAGCAAATTTAGTCTGAGCATCGATATAAGCGTGAGCGGCTTTATTTAATGTTGGATCTTTAAAGATTTGATTTGTGACGATCTTTTTAGTATTTTGAAAAGATTCGATATAAAATGCGGGTGAAAACATAACTCCTCCTTGTGTGTTTGTGTATGTATTACTATATATGCCTAGAGGAAAGAAATCAAGACTCAACATGAACTAAAATCTCCTATCTTGTTCTATCAACTCTATAAATCTGGCACAATCTTCCCAATGATAGAATCTTTTTACAACTTTGGTGTTGTATGGTGTAAAACTCTTAAGAATAAGGTCTTCCTCTGTAAATTGTGCTACAGAAGTTACATATCCCCACTGATTCTTCCACGGGCCCCATAATTGATAGGGTACTTCTTGAAACTGATTAAACATTACTTGCTATTCAGCATGAGCCTTCTTGCTTCTTCGTACCTGCCCATTCTAGAAAGGGTAGCAGCGGCTCTGGCTTTGCCTAATGATTCGGCTAGGTCAATTAGATAATTCCAAAATTTCATAGTATAATCCTCTGTAAGTGTGTAGCAAAAACTAATGGTTTCTACTAATTTTATTTAGCATAACTATTAAGCAGAACCAATTTTTTAATTACCCGCAAAACACAATAAATAACTAATAGAGTTATTGGATATGAAAATCAAAACACGATCAATCTTACAAGAATTAAACAACTTTGCCCATACACGCAATACAGAATTGCTTATGGAAAGCAGGGCCACCAACATTATTAATTCTGCTATAAATCTTATCGAAAGTTTATATGCGAACTATGACGAAGAAACAGCAGGAGAACTAGAAAGGCGCCTAATTAACTCAATCAAAGGTAGAGATTCTCAGCGTTTTGTACGCGGTATTAGAAAAGTAAACACTACCACACCTAAATTTGACAAGGAATAATATGGGCACTTTACTTGAAGGCGGAAATGTATTCAAAGACGATGCTGGTGTAATTCTAACTAAACGTATTGCCAAGGCAGATGTCGTACCCACAGTACAATGGTTAGAAACTGTCACAGGACTAGAACTAACAGATCACATGTTAGGAACTACAGGTAAAAAAGAATCTAGCGGCGACTTAGATTTGGCCATTGATGCCAATGAAGTAAACAAAAACGAGTTCGCCAATGCACTGGGCGAATATATTAAAAAGCAAGGCGGGGATCCTAAAGAGTGGATCAAAAAATCTGGAATTTCTGTTCACTTCAAAACCCCTATCAAAGGAGATCCTGCTAACGGTTACGTTCAGGCAGACTTTATGTTTGGCGAACGTGATTGGATGAAATTTTCTATGACAGGAGGGGTTGAAGGTAGCCCTTACAAAGGCGCACACCGTCATATGTTATTGAGCAGCATCGCCAAAGCACGTGGCATGAAATGGAGTTTTCAAAACGGTCTTGTAAACAGAGATACCAATGAAGTTATAACCAAAGATCCTAACGAAATCGCTAAAAAATTATTAGGACAGATGGCTAGCCCAAAGAATTTAGAAACTGTAGAAAGTATTGTAGACGTTATTATAAAATTGCCTAACTATGAAGAACTGGTAGCAGATGCTAGAGAAAGTTTATCTAGAGATGGTGTAGAATTACCTAAGTCAAAACAAATTGAAAGTTATCAAACAGGAACCGTAGCATGGTTCCGTAAAATGATTGAAGCCGTTAAATGAGAGCATTTGAAATCATAACAGAGAAGTGGAGCGAAAAGTATAAACGCTCGATTAATTGTTCTAATCCCAAGGGTTTTTCTCAACGTGCTCATTGTCAAGGTCGTAAGAAAAACGAATCTGTAAATGAAGCCGAAGCACCTAAACAATTAGGCCGTGCGTTTAATCATTTAGAAGACCTCGTTTTCTTCCAAGGTACAGCCGGAACACGCGAAGCACTACAGCACATCAAAGACATTGGTACACCAGAAGGATCTGAGACTATCCGTATGAAGTGGGACGGTAACCCACAGATATACTGGGGCAGAGAACGGCAAGGAGGTCCTCTATTACTAGGAGGACACAATGGTTGGAGTCGTGGTGCAAAGACAGATAGTCCAGAAGCAGTCAAGGACTTCATTGCTAATAAAAGCGGCTCACCAAAAACTCCAGAAGAAAAGTCTGAGCGCGAGAGATTTGCTTCAGAATTCGCAGGTTTATATTCGTTATTTGATGCCGCTACTCCTAAAGACTTTGTGGGATTTGTGTATGCAGACGGATTATTTTTACAAAAGCCTTCGATCGATAAAGAAGGTGTTTACACATTCTGTCCTAATCCTAAGAGTCAAACCTGCTATCACGTAAGAGCAGAATCTGAACTGGGTAAAAGAATTTCCAAAGCACAGGTTATGGTAGTCGGACATGCTTTCTTTCCTGATTGGGGTATGCCTGACTCTGCTCAAAAACCTATGTCAGATTTCAACCAATTTAACAGTAATCCTAACCTTATAGTTTTAGGACCAGTGTTTAACAAAAAACCAGTAAAAATTGATACTGGTGCAGTAGATAAAGTAGAGAAGTATCTAACACAGCACTCGCAACAAATTGATAATTTTTTAGCCGACATGCCCGGACTTGCTGATTTAAAAAATATAATCTATACCTATGTCAATCAAACAGCCAAGGCAAAACAATTAGACAACCTAAGTGCAAATCATTTTAACGATTGGTTAGGTAAATCTAAAGTAAGTCCAGGAAAACAGCAAAAAATACAACAAAAAGCGCAGGTGAATCCTAATTCTCTAGAAGCCATTTTCACTTTGGTTAAAATGATACAAAACATGAAAGACGAAGTAATTGATCAGATCGAAGGCGAGCAGGGTGACATTTGGGATACACAGGGCGAAGGTCGTGTACGCTATGCGGATCCTAACAAGCAGTTCGGTAACGTAAAACTAGTGCCGCGTAAACGTTGGACACCGGCTTAAAAAACAGCCGTATCCTCCTATTTTCTTCCAAACCAAATAAATAAATTTGCCAGTCCCTGAGCGGGACTATTGATTAGAGGAGAAAATATCATGGCAGACGTATCATCAGTAACAGTTGGCTCAACAACCGTAGGCGCCAACTACAACGTATTCAGTATCGTTAACGGTCTAAACGGTAAGACCACAGTGATTAGTGCAGCAAAGACAAACATGACCAATGCTGAAGTTGCTACACTTGTTAGAGGTCTAACAAGAACAGTAACAGCAGGCACCAATGATGCATTTAGCGTAGCAGGTATCGGAACAGCAGACGGTTCTGCATTTGAGTCTGGTGTAACTGACACAATTTACATCGTTCTACAAGGCACAGGCGTACATACCGCAGGCGCTAACTGGAACAGTTCTGGTTTCACAACCGCAGTTGTTGCAGTATTCCAAGACAAAAACAATAACTAATTTTAGTTAATTCCCAGGGATGGGGAGGAGAAGGGCGGAATTTATTTCCGCTCTTTTTTTATCTGCTTAAATAGTAGCAGATTATGAAAAGATATTGCGTAGTAACCTTAGTCGATATTACTCGATCCAATCCTGGTCGAATTGAAACTGACAGAGTAAAATTAGGACAACAGTCTAATTTTAATTCGTTAATTCAGGCTGTAGGGCTTAGGTCAAATTTCGATTTCGACAGCGATCCTAAAATGAAAAAAGGAGTATTGCCCTACGACATTGGAGGGAAAGCCAATCATTGGATATGGTTTTTTCAGACTGAAAGAGATGATGTGTACAAGGTTGATGGTAACCCTGTAGCACTATTAATTCGAGACCTTAACGGTGTGCCTGTAGTGGCTGAACTAAATAATAACGTCGATATTGATCCTGCATGTTTTATCACCGAAGGAAAAAAATGCAACACCTGGGTGTATGAAACGGACGAAATTGAATAAATAATAGAATAAGGCATACATTTAGGCATTCTAACTTAGGCACATGTCCGGAGCGGACCTTGACTTAATATACAGGAGAAGAGCCTAGATGGCCACAGTAGCAGAGCGAGTTAGTGTTGTTGAGGTTAAAGTTGTTAACCTAGACGAAAAACTAGATGATTTAAAAGTAGACGTAAAAGAATTACACGACTGTCTTGATCGCACAGGTGATAATCTCGCCAAAACTCTAGAAGAAATGCGTGTAGAATCGACAAGCCAGCATAATGAACTTGCAGGCAAGATTAAAGATCTAGAGAAGCAGAAGCAAAAATTAATGACCTATGGACTAGTAGGTATGGCCTTCGTAGCAGGGTTGGGATGGACTGGCCAACTTAATATTCAAACTATCTTCAAGTTTTTCGGGCTGTAAAATGTGAGCAGTTAAATAAAGGACTAAGGTCCTTTTTGCATGACAACAGCCAACGAACTCAAAAAGTTCATACAAGAAAATCAAAAGAAACTAGCCGCTCAAGGCATTTTTTTACCTGTGAAAACCGACACGGGCATAGAAATTGGACCTGTGTCTATAAGATCGGATCACAATATAAAAAACATCTTTGTACATAATCGTTTAAGGTTCGCTAGTGTTAGCCTTAATGTTGTGGCAGTTTCGTTGGCTAAAATGTTACTGCTAAAATACAGTCAATTTGATATGGATAAAGTATACAAAGCAGATCAGGAGTACGGAAAGTTTCATACTGAATGCCAGTTTCTGCTATATACCTATACAAAAGCACAAGATGCTAAGGACTTTGACAGAGCAGATAGTGCAATGGCACGTTACGAAATCGCTAGATCAAAAGCGGCTGCGGCTAAAATTAAAGCCCAGTCCTTGTGCATTAAATGAATAAATATAATTAATCTCACTGGATGGGCACTTATGAAAACAACTGATTTATTTGCTAAAACAGATTCGAAAAAAATTAACGAAAGCATAGGAAAAACTTTCGGGCAAAAACTTAATTTAGAAAGTTTCGATCTACAGCAATTAGAAGATGCGAGAAATAAATTACGTACACAAATAAGTCAGGTACGTAGTTCTTCTACATTTAACGAAACTCTAGAAAACGAAGCCTATACTAAGGCTCAGTGGATGTTAGATGCCATCAATGCAGAAATCGCACATCGCGAAGAATTCGCCGTAGAGGCAGACGAAACTACAGAAGATCAAGGAGAAGAAATGACTAAAGTAACAGAAGGTGAGATCCAGCAAGCATCTGCGATCGTTACCGCTAAGACAATGGTAGACAGAGTGGGTCGATGGATTGAAGAACTTTCTGGTATGGAGAACGACACACTCCTACAGTTAGGCGACAGTATTCGTGACGAAATGGGTCAAGAGCAAGCCAAAGCGTTTATCAGCACCGTAGCACCCGCTATTCAAGGAGCACTTGAGAATCTAAAGACAGCACGTGAAACTTTGGCCACAGGTGTTCGTACATTAACAGGTGAAGAGCAGGGTGCCGAAATGTTAGGCGGAGAACCAGCAGCACCAGAAGGCGGAGAAGATCTTGCCGCAGCCGCACCTGATGAAATGAATGCAGAACCTGCACCGGAGGATGAATTCGCTGCCGCAGAACCGGCTGCCGGCGGCGCCGAAGAAGCAGGTCGCGAACAGAGAGAAAGCATCCAATTTCAGAATAAACTTTTAAAAGTGTTGGCAGGATGAGATTTGTTGAACTTGTATCAGAGGCGCCTGTAGTACCACCTACAGGAACACCACCCGCGATACCGGGTTCAACCACATTGGCGCCTACACAATCTGTTCAAGCAGATCCTGCTGCACAATCTAAAATGTTAGCCCAGCAAGCCATAGACAGAGCCAATAAGAAAAAAGAAATACAAGATCAAATAAAAAATAAGCAGAAAGAACTAGCCGATCTTCAAAAGCAGTTAGCGTTGATAAAATGAGATTTTTTGAATTTCAAGATGACCCTACAGACAGATTCGTTATTGTAATTAAGAATCTAATAGGCAGGGCCGCCTCTCAAAAAATGCCGGCTAAAATGAATTGGCAGGCATTTAATCAATTAACGTCTAAAAGCGGAATAGAAATAGTTGCAGACTACGAAACCTTCAAAGCCATGTACGATGCTAATCCTGCACTTCAAACATTGATTAAAAATTTCAATGCCGACGGTATAGAATTAGATGTCCCTGGCGTATCAGACGAACCAAAAGGTGACGGTACAAAAACTCCTCAAGACAGCCAAGCGGCTGTAGATAAAGCAGCAGCATCGGCCGCGCCGGCTCAATTGGCCCAGGCCACTGCAACTCCCCAGGCTTGACAACGATTTTATAATCCTGTAATATATACAGGATGACTAAAATTTATACACCCCCACCATTTGTTGAAAGATATCAATATAAATCCTGTACTCAGGTAAACGATCCAGTAACGAAAAAACGAGTTTACCTAACTCCCGACGGCGAAAGCCTCCCTAGTGTCACAACCATTCTTGGTGCTACCAAAGATATGACAGCATTAAACGAATGGAAAAAAAGAGTAGGGGAAGAAAAAGCCAAACAGATAACTACAGAAGCCGCAGGCGTTGGTACAGCCATGCACAGCAATTTAGAAAGATTTATTGCAGGAATGCAGCGACAGCCAGGAAATAATCCTGTGCATGTTCAGGCCAATGCAATGGCAGACATTATCATAGAAAACGGTCTAAGCGATGTACAAGAAGTTTGGGCTATGGAACAGAGTCTTTATTTTCCAGGTTTATTTTCCGGTACTACAGATCTTGTAGGTGTTTATAAAGGGGAGCCTGCGGTAATGGATTATAAACAGACCAACAAACCTAAAAAGGAAGAATGGGTCGATGATTATAAGATTCAATTAACTGCATACATTATGGCGCACAACGAAGTCTATGGCTCAGACATTAAACGAGGCGTGGTTTTTATGTGTTCGAGGGATCTACAATATCAACAGTTTAACCTTATGCCAGACGAGTTCAGTTATTGGCAAGATCAGTGGCTGAACAAAGTAGAAGAATACTACAGCCAAAGTAGATAAATATCCTAACAAGGGTAGAAATCTATGGCTGTCGTACAGATATCAAAAATACAAGTCCGAAGAGGAAAGAAAAATATCGGGATCGGAATCCCACAGTTAAGTGCAGCAGAATTTGCCTGGGCTGTAGATTCTCAAGAATTATACATAGGTAACGGTTCAGTTGCAGAAGGAGCACCCTATGTAGGTAATACTAAGATTATTACCGAACATGATAACATTCTAGAACTTGCATCTGCTTACAGATTTGCACTACCAGAACCAAGTATTGGACTTAGTGTATCAAGAAGCCTACAGAGCAAATTAGATGAATACGTAAGCATTCTAGACTTTGGTGCAGTTGCCGATGGATCTACAGATAATGTTGAAGCATTTCAAACAGCATTTAATGAACTGTTTCAAAATGCAGATTCAAAATTCAAAAAGGTATTAACAATCCCAAACGGAACTTATCTTTTTGCGTCCACCCTCAGAATCCCAAGCACAGCCATTATACAAGGTGAAACTAGGGATGGAGTGATACTAGACATCGGAGCAAATAATATAACCTTTGTCACAGAAAGTGGTCTTGAACTAGCCCAATTTAATTCTATTAATAGACCTAATAACATAGAAATTTCTAATCTTACCATTAGCAGATCTTCTGGAAGATTAGTATTATCAGGAGTTAGGGACTCAAAAATCAAAAATGTAAAATTTCAAGGCGAATACACCTTATTGGATTCTGTGGTGTCTCCTACATCCCGAAATAGTGCAGTATCATGGCAAAATGATATCAACGAAATAAAAACTACCGATATCGCTTTTGAGGATTGCTTATTCCTTAATCAAGAAATGTCTATCAAGTGTTCTCAAACAGTTAGTTTTGAAACTAAAATTAGATTTACAGACTGCGAATTTAAGGTTAACAATATTGGAATTTATATCGAGGGAGTTACCGGCCAAACTAATAAATGGGTATTGGAAAATTGTCGTTGGGAATTAATACACCAACAAGCATTTTATTCCACACATGGTACAGGAACCTACATTAACGATTGTGATTTTACAGACTGCGGTAACGGTAATAATACAGCACAATATCCGGAAGTGGCTATTTTAGAATTCGGTGATAAGCGTGGAAATGATGTCGTTAATTGCACCAGTAATCGAAATCAATTCGGCGGTCTTACCGTCTCTAACACAACTGTAACTTATCCAGAAGCACAGGGAAGTAGTAAGACAACACTGACTAACAGTCAATATAGCGATATTTTCCTTAGCGATGGTTTTAGACCATTCGTGGCATTTCCTGCAACTCACAGATTTATCTATGTAAATTATTTCTTGAGATTAAGTAGCCATTCGAGAATAGGACGCTTAACATTAACCATTGACGACGATGTCAGCACAGTGGCAATCACAGACGAATTTCAATATTCAGCAAGTTTAACTACGTCACCAGGAGGAAGTCTTATGACAAATTTTGAATTTAACGCTCAACTTAGGGATAACGATGCCGATAGCGGTATCGATACATTATTGATATCCTATAAGAATCCTCTGGCCACAGGTTCTGCAGGTACCATTACCTACCAAATTTCTTACGGTGTTTGATTGTCACGGTGCCTTGCGATTAGCAAGGTGGCGTGAGTTCAGAAACAACTTGGAGACCAGTCAAACTCCTTTCCAAGATGTGGCCGAATTTTGGGCCCGCGCCCCCTTAGTTAGTCCCTATCTTGATCCTAACGACAGCGAGAGTTGGCCAGATCCCTGGCATTTAATTCTTGACGATCGGTACGATAATCTTGCTATCTGTCTTGGAATGCTGTATACTATAAAATTAACACAGCGTTTTATTGGTGTTGATTTTGAGATACATACTCCTATGTTACAGACAGATAGAGAAAAAGATTATTTTCTAATTATTGATAATTCAATAGCACTCAACTGGGAATACCGCTCTGCGGTGCCTATCTCCCGTATCAAAGACTCTAACCGTATCATCTGGTCGAAAGAAAAAGAGTCAATAAATAAATTTCTTCATAATTAATTAGGAAAAAGAAAAAATGAACATTACCGTCATTAAAAGAAGTGGAGCCGCTGAACCACTCACGATTGAAAAATGGCAGAATCAAATTGCAAAAGTTTGTAAAGGAATTGCTGATGTCAGCCAAAGTATGATCGAGATCAAGAGTCAGCCACACTTTTATGACGGAATCACGACCAGAGAGATTGACGAGATTACTCTTAGGGCAATAGTTGATCTCATCGATATAGAACACAATCCAGACATTGGTCATACCAATTACCAATACGTGGCAGGCAAACAGCGTCTTTCAATGCTGAGAAAGGATGTATATGGTGACTATAACCCTCCTCGCCTCTACGAGATTGTAAAGAAGAATATAGAAGTAGGTTTATATACTCCGGAATTGCTAACTTGGTATTCAGAAGATGACTGGAACAAGATGGACGAGATCATAGATCACGAAAAAGACGAATTGTACTCGTATGCTGCCATCGAACAGTTGATTGAAAAATACCTTGTGCGCAATCGTGCCACAAAGGAAATCTATGAGACTCCGCAGGTTAGGTATATCGTGGCAGCGGCTACGGTCTTCCATCGAGAAGAACCCAATTCAGCACGTATGCGCTATATTAAAGAATATTATACAGCGGCCAGTGACGGTTTGTTTACTCTCGCTACTCCCGTTCTTGCTGGTCTTGGCACGCCTACCAAACAGTTTAGTAGTTGTGTCCTTATACGTAGCGACGACAATCTTGATAGTATCTTTGCTTCTGGAGAAATGATGGCCAAGTATGCCAGCAAACGTGCAGGCATTGGTTTAGAGATTGGCCGTCTAAGACCTTTAGGCTCGCCTATCAGAGGTGGTGAGATCATGCACACAGGCATGATACCATTTTTAAAGAAATGGTTTGGCGATTTAAGGAGTTGTTCACAAGGTGGTATTAGAAACGCATCTGCCACAGTTTTTTATCCTATTTGGCATTATCAGTTTGACGATCTCATCGTTCTTAAAAATAATCAGGGAACTGAAGAAACTCGCGTTAGACACATGGACTACGGAGTTGTACTATCAGCGTTCTTTTGGCGTCGGTTTAAAAATAAAGAAAATATTACTTTCTTTGATCCTAACGAAGTGCCTGATTTATACGAAGCATTTTATAAAAATACAAACCTTTTCGAAGAACTGTACGTTAAATATGAAAAACGTAAAGATCTTCGTAAGAAGACTATGAGTGCTGAAGAAGTATTCAAGAGTGGTATTCTCAAGGAAAGGACTGATACTGGTCGCATTTATTTGGTATTCATCGACAACGTGATAAACCAAGGGCCATTTGATGCAGAGTACCATACTATCTATCAGTCCAATCTATGCTGTGAGATCCTATTACCTACGAAATCATTTAAGAGGCTCGATGATCCAGAGGGTCGAATCGCTCTTTGCACCCTTGGGTCCATTAACTGGGGTGCCTTCCGCAATCCTGAGGACATGCGCCGTGCTTGCCGTATATTGCAGCGTAGTCTTTGCAATATATTGGATTATCAAGATTTTCTAAGTATACAGAGTAAACTCAGCAACGATGAAATTCAGCCATTGGGTATTGGTGTTACTAATCTAGCCTATTGGCACGCCAAGCGCGGACATAAGTATGGCGAGAAGGACGCACTACAAGAAGTCAAATCGTGGATGGAGCATCAGGCATACTATCTCACAGAAGCAACAGTTGAATTGGCTCAAGAAAGAGGTAAATGTAAAGAAAGTGATAACACATGGTACGG
>JACCDM010258156.1_pt1 | contig 83035 bp, 77 predicted proteins | sample 7445851 | NCBI WGS metagenome assembly JACCDM01 (sample SAMN15323438, study PRJNA562643) | freshwater metagenome | isolation source: river surface water | place: USA:Blue River Watershed | collected 2017-08-16
CCTCAGGAAGTGCTGGAGTATTACTACAACTCTGCACCGGTTTCCCAGGTCGTCCCTGCATCTGGCGACGTTAGGTTGTACCTTGACCAAGGGCGGCCCGGCGTGACTTCGTTCACCTATGTGGTGGACAATACCACTGTATCCAACGGCACGAGGGTGCTGTTTACCGAGCCGGGAAACTACCTGGTGATGTACAGGGCCAGTCTCGGGTTGAACGGCACGTCAGTGCGCAACTCCGTCACCGGAGAGCTGTTTTATCGTAACACGCTGCTGTCGTCCGACGTTCCCATAGACGGCTCCAAGGGCAGGGTGGTGCTTGACACCGGTGGCGACTCCGCTTCCATAGAAGATACGGTGACGGTGCAGACCGTGCTGGTGGTGGACCCTGCGTGGGTGTCTAATTCGTTCTATCTGTACGTGCTCTTGACCGGCTCTGGTACGTCGGCTGTGAGCGTTCTGCAGGACTCCACCTCCCTGACCATCGTGAAGCTGGCCGGCGGAGCCGGTGCGACCGGCGTGAGTGGCCCTACCGGATCTACCGGTCCGGGCATAACAGGTCCCACCGGTCCGGCTGGGTTGTCCGTTCCCGTAGACACCCTGGACTATTACTACAACACGTCACCTTCCGCGCAGTGGGTGCCTAACGCCGGCTCCACGTATGCGTTTTTTGACCAGCCGCGCTCCGGAGTGACGTCGACCGCTTACGTGGTGGACAATGGTGCCACTGCGCAAGGGACGATGGTGAGGTTTACGCAGGCGTCGAATTATTTGGTGGTTTACCGGGTGGGAGTGGGCGTTACCGGCACGAGCTCTAGGGCAGAGGTAACCTCCCAGCTGTCGTACTTCGACACGCTGTTGTCCACCGATCAGCTGATAGATGGCACGAACGGCAGGATCATAGTTGACACGACGGGGGAGACTACCAATGTTATAGAGGACACGGTCACCGTGCAGTCCGTCGTGCAGGTGCCGTCGTCCTGGGTCGTCAATTCCAACTACCTAAGGTTGCTGCTGTCTGCGACAGGCGGGTCCACACCGTACCTGGTTAAAGACGTGACGTCGCTCACCATACTCAGGCTTGACGGGGGCATGGGACCCACAGGCCCAACCGGGGGTGGAAGTGCCGGCGTGGCTGGACCAACAGGGGTCACAGGGCCGACTGGCTCAACCGGCAGCGCTGGTGCCACCGGACCGACCGGCAGCGCTGGTGCCACAGGTGTCACAGGAGTAGGCACGACCGGACCGACCGGACCGACCGGACCGGGGACAGTTGTAGTGAACGAGTGGCAGGCACTTCCTTACAACGGGGTTGCAACGGCAGGCACTTACGGAGGCTGGCCTAGTAATAACTCGGTGTACTACGACATAGGCAATGACGGTATACCCTTCGTCGCATACGCTGCCCAGGCGCAGGGGTTGACGACCAGGTTGATGTACCGCAAGTACTTGGACGGCATTATAGAAGTGAGGGGTGTGCTGCAGAAGAGGTTTGTTGTCGGCGCTACGGCTGTCAGCGTGCGCACTTACACTAATGTGTTGCCAGTCAGTTTCGTGCACAACTGGAAGACCAGTGGTGGCACGGCAATGACGGTCTCTGATCTCACGTCCGGCACGTTCCCTTGCACGGTGGTGCTGACCGATGCCGAGTCGGTTTCAGGGGGTTCTCTGTACGAGCCGATGCCGGCCGTCGTCAGCGTGTTCCCCACGGGGACCGTCATAACCTGTGAAGACATACAGCTGCCGCCTAACGACACTTACTACTTGAACTTCTTCATACACGGTTTCTATAGCCCGTACACCAGTGGGGGAGCCCCCCCTAACCTACCGTCATGGTAAACTCTAACATATTTGCCGCGTCCTTCGCCGCATCGACGGTGGGCGCCACCGATTTCGTGGTCTCGCTTGACCACAATTCATATTTCGCGGTGGTCGCGCAGGTTGGTAGCTTTCTCATAGTGCTCCCCGATCTCCAGCCGTTGTCGCCGTTTACAAACAGCAGGATGCACCTGTTGAGGAACGGGTCGCCTGAGCCTGTGCAGATCTCATGCAGTGGTACTGGCGTGTTTGACGGTGGTATTCCGACGTTCACCTTGGACCCTCACAACTGGGCCATTGTGCATGGTGACAGTGCCAGTAACTCTTGGAACGTGTACCACGTCTGGGGTGCTACAGTTAGCATGGGGCTGGGCGTGCGGTACAGCTCGACGCTCTTGAGTCCCGGCACCGTACAAGATCCGGGGGCAGGGAACGTCATGTTCACCACGGCTAATCCGGCTTCTGCCACCGGCATGTCTATATCTTACTTTGATGCGACAGGCGCACTTAATTCGCAGGCCATGCTACACGCTACGGGCAAGCGCGGCATCATGTATTTCACGTACGGGAACGGTGTGCTGATCTACAAAGTCAAGCGGTTTGCTGGCGGCTACGGGACGTTCGCTGAGATGGATGTGAAGTACGTGGGCGGAACCTTTCCGGCCCCGGCCACCACGATGTCTCTGGTGTCAGTCCCCATGCTGGAGAACGAGCACATCGCGACAGTCATTGCCGACGGACCGACTTCTGTCTTGCTGTCAGGATACAGTGATGACGTAGACACGTCCGTTGAGTGGAGGAGGGACGGTACCGGGCTGTACGTCGCTACCGGCACTGGGCAGTTCAACAACTCCACTTACATGACCATCAACACGGTCGGTTCTACGCCGCACCCGCACGCAATCGGTGGCTCCGGTTCCTCTGAGCGATCGGTTCAGTTTATAGGACCGACGGGCGCCATCGCTGACCCTCCGTTGGGGTTCCAGGTTAGGCTCGTCACGCCCGACGCATAAAAGCGTCATGGTTGGCGCGTACAAGGGTAGGCTGTTTCAGTGGAAGGCAGGCGAGCGGGAGGGTCAATATGAGGTGGTCGATAGGGAGACGCACTCTGAGCTGGTGTTCGAGAGCGGTGCCACCGTTATGAAGTCGCAGCTGTCCGCGTACCTCACTGAACATGCCATACCGGGCGCCGACCCTCCAGAGGCGCCTCCTGCGCGCAGTGCGCCCGAGGCTGTGCCTCAAGAGCACGCGTCGGTAGGTGCTGTACCCGCACCCGTGGCGTTAGCGGCGGAGCCTAGCGATGCCGACGTGATAAGGCACATACTCGGTAAGCAGAGGCAGAACGACCGCATAGACGTGGTCGTGCGCGTGCCTGTGCCTACGCGGCAGGTGAGGCGGGTGCTGGAGTCCATGTACGATGAGGATGTGGTCGGGCGTATAATAAGCGAAAGCGTGACGGAGGGCCTCAAGGGGGTCCTTGTCGAGGAGTCCACACTGGACACGGTCGCCGAGGCCGTGAAAAACCATTATGGTAGGAAAGATGCAGATCAGTAGGGCACAGCGAAGAGCGTACGAACGCTACCTCAAGAAGACTGATCCGGCCAAGTACAAGGAGTACAAGGCAGGGTCGGCAGAGCGCGGGAGGCAGTTGCAGCAGGCGGCGCTGGAGAATGTGCGCGCTGCCCAGTCGGACTTCTTCGAGAGAAAGCAGGAAGACATAGTGAGGTCCCTCCGTGCCGCGGGGAAGACCAACGAGGAGATAGACGCGTATCTTGAGAAGTGGCTGAACGATGTAAAGGTTCACTGATATGGTGGAGGTACGTCTGTCCAGCGCCTCCAATGGCGTCATTAAGAAGGTCATAGACAACAACTTCAACGGCGGCGGCGACCGGTTCACGGTTACCACACTTTACGCGGTGAAGGAGGAAGATGGCTCAGCGCATGCAGCCGAGTTGCTCAACGATCTGGTGGTGGACCTGGGGTTGGACATAGGCACCAGCGATGGCAGGGTAGTGTCCATATCGTCGGAGTGGGGCGAGGACTACATGCCCTCGCTAGGGGAGCTGAGCGCTCGTATACGGAGCGTGTCGTCATTGTTGCGTACGATGCGGACGCTGCGCAAGCAGATGGTGGAGTCGAACAAGACGGTTAAGGGCAAGCGGTGAGGACAAAGCACGTTTTTTTCGTCAATTGCGCGTATCCGTTCTTCCAGGCAAATTTCAGGAAGACGAAGAACTCTGAGGTGCTTGTCTTCGATGACGTGCGCAAGAGGCTCGCTTCTCGTGAGGTGAGCCGGGAGGCGCCGTCAGACGAGATAGTCAGGTTTTACCTTGCCAAGAGGGTGAGCCAGTTTATGCAGTCGACGAGGACAGACTTTCTGTACTACTACCTGCGAGACGCTAGGGAGGACACCGTGTCGAGGGTGCAGACCTTCGCTTCGGCAAACTCTGCTGCTAGCGTGTTCCTCATGGTCGAGGACGCGGGCGTGTACGACGCCCTGCGACTCCGCATGGACAACGTGCTCCTCGTGCGGGAATCAATGTCTTGATCGGTGGAGCTGCTGCCCGTCAAGTCCGGGTGCTACGCGCTCCTTCGGCCTACCAACGACCCGGATATGGTAGTCCCCGCCAGGGCAGTAGTGGAGGACATAGCCATGGATCCGGTCCTTCCCGTTTACAAGCTGCGGGTGGTCTCGATTTACGAGAATGTGTTCAATTTCCGTAGGCACTTTGCCAGGGCTTATTGGAGGTGCCGTTCCATGCGACCTACACTGTTGCACGTGCCCCCTAAGGCGCTCGTGAGCGAAGACGCGTTGAACACCTGGCTGTGCGATAGGCCACTGCTGTTCCATGTGGAGTATCCCTTCGTTTTCAAGAGTAAGTCCGAGATGATTGGCTACTTCAACAGGCTGCAGGAGTACGTTCTGGCAAAGACGGTGCGTCGCCTACGTGACGTGCTCTCCAGGAGGGAGTACAGCGGGAGGTTGAAGATCAATGACCACATGGATTTCGATGGCCGTATGTGGCAGGCGTTCGCTGACAAGTTCGGTTCGAGGGATGAATTTGGAGCCTGGATGAAGCAGGTTGGTGGCCCGCGCGTGTACAGGAAGGATGCCAATAGGTACGCCTTCCGGCAGGACAAGAAAGTCGGGCGTCGCGGGGGTACATAACCCGTGAAGGAATACGTCAGGTCAGAGGCGGCCGGAGGATCCGGCGGTTCGACTCCCATCGTTGGCTCTCTGTACGAAGAGTCCAGGGATTGGGCCGCCCCCCCACCTATAGCCGACCCTACCCCGGGTGGGGATGGTCAGCTTGTGTCGTACGGCATCGCCAGGACGGGACGCCCGTCGCTGTTCAACAGGTATTCCATCTTCTTCTTCAACAACTCGGCCTCCGGCGCGTCCACTCCGGAGGACTACTACGACAATCGCACGCGTAGGCCCATAGGCGAGGGGCACCAGCGAGCGCAGTCGGTGGCCAACAATCCCACGGCACGCCAGCTGATACGGTGGTCAAAGGAGGCTCGCACTAACGCCGCGGAGTTTGACTGGTCCGACTTCCTGTGGTGCAGGGATTACGGAATAGTCCCGAACAACTACATGGTGACGTTGCGTAGGTTCCCTGGGCCGTGCGCCGACGACCTGTTCGACAATAACACGGACCATACCACGGCGCGCAACCCTTCTCCTGACGTGGCCAGGATGGTTGCGTGGGTGGACGGGGAAGACAACAAGTTCGAGAACGTTGGGCTCAAATTCTCCCACAAAATGAAGTGGAAGACGCTCGAGGCGGACCTGCAAAAGATATCCTATCAGAGCACGGGCTCCTTTATGAACGAAGGGTACGCCGGCGACAACTCCAGTGGTATCGCGCGCGGCATAGGCGGGGCGTTCAAAAGCTTCTCTGCAGCCACACAGGACGGCCTGGGTAAGAAAAACCTCGCCAACCCTAATGCTGATAATTTCAATCCCTACGAGGACGAGAACACCGTGTACGGCCCGGTGGACGTGATTAAGGCAATGATGGTTCGCGACTCCGGACTTGAGTTCTCGCAGGACATATCCGTCACGTTCAACTACGAGATGAAGTCCATCGACGGGATAAACCCGAAGGTCGCCTTCGTGGACTTGCTCAGTAATATCCTCGTGTGCACGGCCAACCGCGGAAGCTTTTGGGGCGGTGAGATACGGCACTACGGGGGGTACGCCAGGAAGATCAAGCCGCTGGGCGACCCATACAAATTGCAGGGCGGCGACGTGTCTGGCTACTTCAAGAGCTTGCTCAGCGGTATAATGGGCAGGCTGTCGGACTTGTCGGGCGGGCAGGGGTTCTCCCTGTCTGGGCTGGGCAATGCGTCTAAGACGATAGGATCCAACCTGCTGGGTAACGTATTGGGCGGGGCGCTAGACAGCATGGGGCGGCCGGGCATAGTTGCGCTCAACTCGTTGCTGACGGGAGAGGACACGGGGGAGTGGCACCTTACGGTGGGCAACCCGGCCAACCCCATTATCATGGTAGGAAACCTGGTGCTGGAGGACACTGAGATGGAGTTCCACGGCCCGCTTGGCGCGGACGATTTTCCTACGAGGCTGCGCGTGGTGTGCAAACTGAAGCCGGCTCGTCCTCGTGACCGTACTGACATTATGTCCATGTTCTCGCGCAACGGGCGTACGTACCTGACCGAACCACCGAGGGCGTCTAAGTACGCTGCCAACCTTGAAAGAGGGGGGAAGGCCAACACGGGTAGCATGGTATCGGCCACCGACGCGCCCACCGTGGCCGGATCGTATGTTCCGCCCGCAGGCAATTCTTCTGCCAGGAACAGGTTCCCCAACCACTCCAATGACGGCTTGCTGCTTAACGCGGCCAAGAATATACGATGAGGCTCGAACTATTGGAGGTGAAGTCTCAGATGCAGAGGGACGGCGTGCTCGCGCTGGATTTTTTGGAGGCAAGTTTCGTCGTGGACTACGCGGGGGTGCGCGTGGAAAAGCTGTTTCTGGCGGAGGAGCGTCATCTGTGCCGTCCGGACCTGCTGTCTTTCGATGCGTTCGGCTCCCCTAACCACGTTGATGTGATACTCAAGTTCAATCAGATAACCAACCCGTTCAGGGTGGAGGTCGGCGATCTCGTAATGGTGCCGTCGCTGTCAGCATTCGCGTCGTTCTATCGCCGTTCGCCGTCGCAGCTGCCGGCCCAAGTGCTTGCCACCAAGGCGCTGTACGTTGACCCAAGCAGGGCGTCGCAGAAAGATGTGGCTAGGATAAAGCAGCTGGAGAAGATAGCCGCTCGCAGCAGGAACGGCGCAAAGGAGGTTAAACCCACCAACCTGCTCAGGAAGGGAGAATCGCCGTTCGCGTCTGACGGGTCTGCCCTCGTCCTAGCGCCAAACGTGAGCAAGTGAGTAACGTAGACAGGGCTATACTTCCGGTGGTTGACCCTACCATCAAAGTCGATCCGTTGTTTGTAGAGGACACCGAGTCCGGTGGCGCTAACCCAGCTGTGCCCCCGGACACTCTTCCCTCTAACTCATCGCGTGCGGGGGCGTGGGTCCCGGTGGTTGCTGTAAGGTCCATTATGTTTTCAGCCGACGAGATACGGTCGATGGCGGTCAGCTTTTCGTCGAAGGTTCCCAGGCTGACGTTCACCATTAGAGACGTCTCGCAGAAGTTCACGATCAATTTCCCGCTAGACGGTGACGTGGTGTCGGTTTATCTCCGGCCGCCGGACAAAGACAACCAGCGGCCCGTGCGGATGGATTTTGACATACTCAGCGTGTCATCTTCCCCGGCCTCACAGACGTACACGTTCTCGTGCCTGCTGAAGGTGCCTGGGATGTTCGGTGAAGTGTGCAGGTCGTTTGACGCGGCCACGTCTTTCGATCACCTTAAGTCAGTGTGCGCTGACGTTGGGCTGGGGTTCGCGTCCAACGTGGACTCGACGTCCGATTCTATGCGTAGGATATGCGCTTACGACACGTATGAGACGTTCATCGGGGAAACGGTGCGTACGGCTTACAAAGACGACGACAGCTTCTTTACTTGGTTCATAGACCAGTTCTACTACCTGTGCCTGGTGAACGTGAACAAGCAGTTTTCCGAGGAGGACTCCACGGAGGACGTCAACGTGAGCTATTCCGTCCCATTCGCTGGCGTTAGGTCGCAGGGGGGCGCGGAGGACACTGTCAGGGGGTCCCTGGTCCTCACCAACAAGCCGGAGATGGAGGGCACCAATACGTACATAGAGTCCTACTCGCTCGAGAACGCGTCGGCTAGCGTGTGGATAAACAACGGGTACAAGAGACAGGCCCAGTACTACGAGTCAGGCAACCAGCCCGGATACGTGAAGAGTTTTGTTGATCCGCTGACGACGCCCGGCACCGAAGGTGATCGCATCCTGCTCAAGGGCAGACGGGACGAGGAGGTGTACAAGAGGACCGTGAAGCACGTGTGGCTGGGCAAGCAGCGGGCGCAGTCAGACGGTGGCCACGTGCACGACAACTACCTGTACGCGGCTCTGCACAACCACCAGAACATGGAGGAAGTGGGCAAAACTTCACTGCGGGTGCAGCTGTCCGGCATGAACTTTTACGTGGGCAGGTGGTGCCGCGTGCCGGTGCTGATATACTCACCGGGTTCTAACTTCAAGAACGCTGCACTGCTGAAGAAGAGGGACGCCGACCTTGGGGAGGATGGCAAAACCGATCCGGGGCGCAACGAGCCGATGAACAAGCTTTCCGGAGACTCTGACGCCTCGCAGGGCGACGGGCTGTCGCCGGGGGATTGGGTCAAGAACGAGTTCCTGAGCGGCTACTACGTGGTGGCCGCGATGGAGTATAGATATTCACCGCCGGGCCCCGTTAAACAGGTGCTCACGCTGGTGCGTAGGGAGTGGCCAATACCCGCCCTTAACAAGGACGTTTGATAGCATGCCATTCGATCCAGGTAGGCTAGACGAAGCTGCTCGTGTTCTCGGGTTTGACCGACCGACGTCGGCCGGGTCCTCGCCGTTCAACGAGTCCACCGCCGCGGCCACAGGGGACTTTGTCGACGCGGCGGTGCGTCGGTTTGCCAAAACGAACTTGCAGTTTGTCGATGGGTCTTCGTTGGCTTTTCAGGACCCGACCTTCCTCGGCTTCAAGCTCATGTTTCTGTTCGACCAGCCGGAGTCAGGACTGCTTTCTACCGTGCCTCACCCTAACACCGCGATCGGATACCTAGAGCGCATAGGCGATGCGGACAGGGCGTATTTCCTCAAGCAGTTCGTTAACCTCTTGAGGGACATAAACACGCAGTGCCCGTGGTACTGGCAAACGGTGGAGGGGTTGACGGACGCGTGGAAGAGGGAGTGGGAAGCGGAGGAGTTCAAGCCCAAGTACGGCACCGGGTTCCAGAAGCTGTCGATAGGCTGTCTGGAGTCGGTTGACCTGCGCGTCACCGCGCTGATGGACCTCTACAGAAAGTCCTGTTTCGACTGGGAGTTCAAGAGGGCGGTGGTGCCGTGGAACCTGCGGCAGTTCACGATGTTCCTGTACGTGTACGAAGGCAGGTCGTTCAATCGGAAGCTTACTAAGACGCAGCAGGACCAGAACCGAAGGCTGCTAGGATCCACGGAGGATCCCGGAAACGATGTTGAGCAGATCAACCGGTTGCTGTTCGAGTTTGAAATGTGCGAGTTCCTGCCTGACGATTCTGGGGAGGTGCTGTCGAAGGTGAGCAACGGTTCCCTGGGGGAAGCGTACCAGAAAATGTCTGTCAGGTATACGCACGTGCGGGAGAAGAACATATACAACCTGTTTTCCGATAGGTATGTTGCAGATGACATCATACTCAGACTGGACCGAGCCGCAGTCGACGACCCCTCGGCTGTGGGGCCGGTCGTTCCGCAGCAGGATGAGGTTGGTCTGCGCGATAGGTTGATGGAGGGGCTTAATGAGCTACAGGGGGTCGCTGAGGATCAGGCGCGCGCCCGTGCTGAGGGTTTCGTGCAGTCGCAGGTGGGGAGGCTTGTGTTGGGCAACCTCTATGGACTGTCGGCCGCTTCTCTGGTCAGCGGCGGCGCTGTGGGAGCTGCGCAGGCCGTTGCCAGGATAGCGCAGGGCTCAGGAAGCTCCGTGGCGAATGGGTCCGCCGAAGCCGGCGGCCGTTATTTCGATGCGGTAACTCCTAATCCCGTTTCGGATCCCAGCGGTTCTACGTATGAGGATGTGAAGGACCCCACCGGGTCCCCGTCCGGAAACCTGGCCGACGGGGTGTCACTGCAGAACGTGACGGGATCGGCCGTTGGCACGGTGGACGGCGGCGCATCAGAGCAGAACGACACTGGACAGTCCGGAGGAGCCGTGGAGCAGGGCGTGTCAGTGGACAACGTGGAGCTGCCTCCGGTTGGCAGCATCCCACCTGGGGCGGCCGCTGGCAATGAAGAGGGCGTCGCGTCCGGGTTCGTCGGAGGGGGGGCATCACTGCAGAACGAAGGCGGAGACGCGACAGGGTCAGTCGGCGGCGGGTCGTCCGTGGGCAATTCACCCGGCTCCCCTGCAAGGAATGTGTTTGATTCTGCGCAGCCTAGCCGGGCCAACGTGGACGGTTCTGTGTCAGGGAGTGTTGGTGGCGGGGAGTCGGTGGGCAACGTGGAGAAGGAGGCCACCGGCAGCGCGGGAGGTGGAGAGTCTGTCAAGAACGATCAGCCGGACGACCCCAGGGGCAAGGTGGGCGGCGGGGAGTCCATGCTTAACCAGCCGAGAGAGCCCAACGGCAACATATACAAGCGGTGAGCTTGATATCCTACAAGGACGACTTGAGCAGGCAGTCCTGGCTCGGTGAGGTGGTTGATGTTGACGACCCAGAGAGGTCCGGCAGAGCCAGAGTGAGGGTGTTTGGGAAGTTCGACGACCTAGACGTGTCCGACGTGCCGTGGGCAAGTCCTGCTAACAACCATACGGCTGGATCGTCTTCTGGAGGGGGGTTCCTCTCCGTCCCCAAGGTGGGATCCGTGGTCGCGGTAGCTTTTCCCGACGGGGATCTCTATCACCCCGAATACAGGTTCGGACAGGAGCTCTCCAAGGAGGCAAGAGATGAGGTGCGGGACAGCTACGAGAACGCCCATGTGTTGCTGTATGACACGGTAACGGATGGCGGACTGAAGGTGTTTTTCACCGAGAACAAGGGGTTAGTGTTGAAGTATAAGGGCACCAGCATGACGCTGAAGCCGGATGAGTCGTTCCTGTTGGAGAACTCCAATGGAGACAAGGTGGAAGTAAAGAAGAACGGCGATGTCAACGTGAAGGCAGAGAAGAAGGTCACCGTGGAGTGCCGTGACGCCAAGATCAAGGCGTCAAAGTCCATACACCTGGACTGCGCGAAGAATGCGTCAGTCAAGCTGGGATCTAACGTCACAGACGCTGTCATACTCGGCGATACCTTCCTTAACATGTACAACTCGCATACACACAGCGGTAACATGGGTTATCCGACCGGCCCCCCCAATCCGCCGGCCGTGGGCGCCGTGGTTTTGTCGAGGACGGTCAAGACGCAGTGACATGCTAGACACGCAATCATTCGCCGATGGTCTGAAAAGCGACCTTGTCAATAGCGTATCGCAGACGCTGGCTGGCGTCGAGCAACCTCTGATTGCCGAGATGCGCAGCCAGGACCAAGGACTTCAGTTCGCCCTGCGCGCCATACGGGAGCGCGCTGAGAAGTACGTGGCCGACGGCGGGCCATCGGAGGGGCACGCTGCATTCATTCAAGCGGTTGTGGCCGAGGAGTTCGCCAAGGCTATATCCGGTAAGATGGTGAAGGTGTTGATCGAGTCGTGGCTCCCCGCGATGGCCGATGCCATCTCGCAATCGGTTTCGGACAGGGTAGACGCGTTCGTTAGGGGGGCGGAGGTGGTCGTGCCTGCCGGCCAGCCGGTTGAGGTGAGCGTCTCTGGCGAGAACGCGGGCAAAGGACAGACCACGCAGGACGCCGGTCCCATCCTGGTGCAGTGATACATACTACTATACTAACGTACTGACATGGATGTCGTTGCTGTTCAGCAGCCCTCGGGTTTCGACTGGGATCTACACGAGGCCAGCGGTGAGCGCGGTCTGAGGATTAACCATCGCATACGCAAGCAGGCGGGCGACGGAATGCGGGTGTACTCGTGGGACCCAGGTGCGCAGGCGCTGTATGACGCGCTGTCCGGTCCGCTCAAGCTTGCGCAGCCGCCCGTTTCTGGCTCCATAATGGCGGGCAGGGTTTCCATGGTGCAGGGAAACTGCGCGTGGGTGGACGTTGGATGGCGGGAGGAGGTGCAGGTGGACTTGAAGAAAGAGTCCGCCCAGTCGAGGGAGATCCTGGGCGTTGGCGAGGAGGTCGACGTGTTGGTGGAACGGGTCGACCGTGCTGGCAACCGGCCGTCAGTGGCATCGCACACCCGAATGGCGGTGAAGCGTGTCAAGGACGAGCTGATGGACAACATAGGCAAGCGGTTCGCCTTCGCTGGTAGGGTGGAGTCAATGATCGAGGGCGCCGGCTACATCATGGACATGGGCGGCGTGAAGTGCTTCATGCCAGGATCACTTGCGGGGATGAACAAGGTGATAGACTTCCAGTCCCTTGTTGGCAAGGAGCTCTACGTCGTGCCGATAAACTACTCGGTGGACAGGGACTGCGTGGTGGTCTCACACAGAGAGTACCTCAAGAGCCTTGTGCCAGAGGAGATGGCAAAGATACGGGAGGGTGATAGGCTGACGGGCACCGTGACCGGCACAAGCCACCACGGCGTGTTCGTAGAGTTCAGCGGGTGTCTGACGGGCCTGGCGTCCAGGGCTGATTTGCTTCCTGAGACGGTGGAGCGATTCGCTGACATACGGCCAGGAGAGGACTTCAGCTTCTGGGTGAAGGCTATACTTCCTGACTCCAGGCTGGTGTTGTCTGAAAAACCGGTTGGCCCGTCGCCGTGGGATACGGTCGATCAGCTCCTGAACAAGGAGGTAGTTGGCACCGTTAAGAAGGTCGTCGGCTATGGTGTATTCGTGGAGATCGCTCCGAGGGTGGTGGGGCTCCTGCACAGATCTTACTTGACAGAGGCTGACGTGTTCGCCGTGGGGCAGGACGTCGAAGTGGTGGTGGTTAGGGTGGACAAAGCCGCCAGACAGGTGGATCTGGCCATCTAAATAAGGGCGTGCGACGCCCCTTAATCTCAGACAGCCCAAGGCTGGTGCTGAGGTCATTTGTAGGATTTAGGTGCAAGGAAGACCCGTCGAGGGCGTTGTCCGCCTCGGTGGGTCTGGCCGTAACCAAGGATGACCCTACGGCGTCCTCTGTCCGGGTGTTCCGCAACGGTGGAGACCGGTGGATAGCGGAGACCGGGTTTGCCCACTACCACGAGGCCAGGTTGCACATGATAGGCCTTATGCGGTTCGTCAACGAGTCTGCATACACGGACGAACATTCCAGGGTGACGATTGACCTCAAACTAGTGGAGGGCCGTACTAACGTTACCTACAAGGTTGACCCCATGAAGGTGGCGCTTGGATTTGATGAGGCGGCGGTCTCCAGGGACTTTCCGGGAAGGGTGGGCGGCGCTTTCGCTCAGTCCATACGGGAATTCAGGTCTTCACAAACGGTGCAGCCGCGAGCGAGCATCTCTTCGTATTTTCTTGTGGAGGGCGGGGACAGGGGTATAGACTTTACGAAGTCCTCCACGGCGGGGTACATCCGTATGAAGTACGTCGGCGGGTCGGGGTACGAGAGGAAAGCCGCGGCGGCCTTGTCGCTGGTCGATGATTTCGCGTCGTCCGTTCTGGAGGGGTTCCATTCGCCTGGAGTATACACCGAAGAGGAGAAGGCGGAGTTCGTGCGTATAGTGAGGGGGCACTCAGCGGTGCGCGGTAACTGCCGGGACCTTGGGTCGTTCAAATCTGCCTATCCGTTCGTGCGGCTGACTTCTGACATGCTGGAGCGGTCGGTCGGCGGGATGTTCGGCAGGTTCAAGGAGATGCTGATATCGGTCATGGAGGGGTGTGACGTGTCAGTCACCGACGGCGATAAGTGCGAGATAAACTACGATACTGCCAGGGGGGTTATCCAGCTCAGGAACTGCAACGTTCGCGTGCGCAGTGTATCCGCGGTGGACTTCGTGGATTGCACGGTGTCGGGTGGCAGGCTGCACCGCTGCCAGGTGTTCGAGTCCAAGTGCGCGTCCGCGCTGCTCAGCTGCTGTTATGTGAAGGGTTCTTCCGTGGGCAGGTCGACCCTGGTGGATTGCTATCTTGACGAGGGGACGGAGGTGAAGGAGTCTGTGCTGGATGGCGGGCTCAGTGCGGTGCTGTGCGAGGTGCGAACCTCCTTCATAAGGGGCGGAAGGATATCCAAGAGGGCCAGCGTGGTTGACACGGAGGTTCTAGAAAAGGTAGAGAGGGGTACGGATGACTGAGCAAGAGTTCATATCGGATGTCAAGCAGGAGCTGTCTGCCGCCTGTGCTATGCCGGTGTCTCCGAGGGATGCCGAGATAAAGCGCATCATCAAGTACGCTGCGCAGTGGTTCTATCGCCACTATGAAAACGCAGTGGAAGAACGGTACTACGTTATACCCACGTCTTCCTTTCAGTTGGAGTCCTACCGCAGGAGCAGGACCATACCTATGCCGGACTGCGTGCTGTCGGTCACCTCCTTTAAGAAGCTGAGGGAGAATTGGACGTCGTCCATGACGTTCGACGGGACTACGGACATGGGCTTGGAGCGTATCATGTTCCAGAGCATAGACAGCTCGGGGGCCAGCACCGAGCCGGTCATGTACTACGCGGTCAGCCTGTACTGGCTGGACACACTAAACCATCTGCTGTCCCACACCATAACCTACAATTACAATCCGAACTCCAGCACGCTGTTCGTAGGCGGCGAGACCCCGGACAGGGATTGCGTGGCCATGTGCTACGTTAAGCAGTCTCTGGAGCACCTCATGAACGACGAGATGTTCTACAGGTATGTGGTCGGGATGGCTAAGATGCAGATGGGCAGGGTGATGGGGACCTTCGACATGACCTTCCCAGGGGGGGCCAAACTTAACTATGACATCCTCAGGGAGGAGGGGAAGGCTGCCGTAGACGAGGTGAAGGAGGAGATCAAGGGCCAGAGCGCGCCGGACTTTTTCTTTACCTCGGGGGGTAGCTGATCCAAAAATAGATAGTCGGTGAGCCTTGACATCTACTTCAAGATGCCCGAGGACCCGGCGTACTCGGATACCGAGACCGAGGTCGAGGACGAGCTAGACTGCTTTCTGCAGGCGGTGGAGATGGTCCTCACCACCAGAAGGGGCGAAGTGCTCGGCGAGCCTTCGTTTGGCGCCAATCTCGAGGATTTTTTGTGGAACACCGGGCTATCTGAGTCGCAGGTGGAGACCGCAGTGAGGTCTCAGATAGAGTCATACTGCTCGGACTACGGCATCCCGTACGGCGTGCTGGTGTCTTTTTTCAGGGAGCAGGTATCTGACTCCATGCTCGTGGACATAACCATAGACGGGACTAAGGTCCTGGGGATAGCCGTCAGGTCATGAACATACTTAGCCCCAACCGTATTCGTTACGCGCAGTCAGAGGCGGACATCAATAAGTACCTGTCTGACACGTACGCCCAGAAGAGATCAGCATTCAGCGTGGCGTCGCCCTTCGGGCAGATCCTGCGGGCGCTGAAGGAGTTCGTGCAGCTGGTGTTTTTCTACATCGAGGACTCCGTGGTAGAGTTGAACATGACTACCGCCACCAAGCAGCGCTCGATCTACGGGCTAGCCCGTCTGGCCGGACACAATCCTACGCGGGCGTTGTCCGCGCACGGTACGCTCAAGATGAAGTTGAAACCGTCCGCGAGATCGGAGGTGAACGCGACCTACATCGTAGTGCCAGACAGGTCCAAGCTACGGTGCGTAAGCAATGGCCTGCCGTACATGGTCCAGGTTGGCAACGCCATGGAGAGCATCCGTATCGACATGGACAGCACGGCGTACGCGTCCGTGCCCGTGGTTCAGGGCGAGCTAGAGTCTCAGACGTTCATAGGCAACGGAAGGCCGCTACAGTCTTTTGTGGTGCAAGGGAAGCAGTCGAAGCCCATAGAGAACGAGCTCGTTTTCGTGAAGGTCAACGGCGAGCCGTTTGAGGTGGTGGATTCGCTGTATGACATGCGCAAGGGCGATAAGCTCTGCATGGTAAAGACCGGCCTGTCCACCGGCATAGACGTCGTGTTTGGCAACGAAGATTTCGGGTCAATTCCTCCGCTGGGATCGTCTGTGTCCGTGGAGTATGTGCTTACGGACGGTTACAGCGGAAACGTGTTCGGCCGCTCCAGCTCCGTGAAGTTCGAGTGGACGGACAAGGGGTATACCAACAACGGGGACGAGGTGGACCTCAACCAAGTGTTTGACGTCTCCCTGGAGAAGGCGCTGGTGCTGGGGGCCGACACCGAGCCGTCTGACCTCACCAAAGTCATAGCACCGAAGACGTCTCGTTCGTACGTGCTGGCCAATCCGGACAGCTACGTGTACCTGCTGTCTAGGTTCAACTACGCAAGGGTGGAGGCCTACACCACATTCGGTGACGATTACGTGCAGGACGATAACGTGGTGTACCTGTTTCTCGTCCCGGACTTGTCCAGACGCCTACAAAAGAACACCGACTATTACACGGTTCCATTGGAGTCGCTCTACCTCGACCAGGATGAGAAGGAGGCGGTCGTGTCTTACATCCACCAGTCCGGGCGCATGATAGCGTCGACTGAGCTGTCCGTTGTAGACCCCGTCGTGCGCAAGTACGCTCTGAACGTGTTCCTAAGGGTGTTCGACTGGGCCGACCCTAAGGCTGTACGAGGCGAGGTGATTTCGGCGGTCACGGACTACATGCTGAAGATGAGGAGGTCTGATAAGATCCCGAAATCCGACCTGGTCGCCATCGTAGAAGGCATACGTGGCGTGGATTCCGTTAATGTGGCATTCGTCTCGGAGCGCAACGAGAAGGCCATAATAGACGGCAGTTACGTGTCAGTCACTTACGCCGTGGACCGCGTGCGCGGAATACGCACGCCCGTGGAGAAAAAGGTTGTTGTGTCTAGCACTGAGGACCCTATGCTGGGGCTTGACGACTTCGGTGACGTGGTCCTCGAGAAGAATGAGATGCCGGTGCTGCGCGGCGGGTGGTTCGATCGCAACGGCGTGTACTACGAGGACGGACTGGACGGGGAAACGGCGCCGCTAAACGTGTTCGTAAAGGAAGTTGTAAAAGACACTCTGTCCGCCAGGGCGGCCAGAACAGTAAAGTAACCGAGCATGGTGCACGACTCCAGGTACAGGCAGATGCTGTCATCGCCTCGCGTTAATAGGGGGCACGATTTCGCGAGCGCTGGGCTCATGCGGAGGTTCGTGTCGGCCAGGCTGTACGGTAATCCGATGGTGGCAGGTTTCCTGGATAGGCTAGACCGCGTCATGGTGGACCTGGTTGAGGCGGTGAAGACGGTGCAGTTCCGTTACAACTACTGCATGGACAAGAACGACAGGTCTCTCAATCTCTGAGCTCGTGAACAGGTACCTCAATTTCTTCGACAAGAGGGGCGACCTCCTCAATGCCGTACATGATGAGGTCACCGACTCGTGGTCCACGCATTTCGACTATGGCCTGGTGTCGGCCGGTATCGTGGAGGACCTGCAGGTGTACGTGCTAGAAGAAGTGTGGAACTCCAGCACCGGTCGGGTAGAGCACTCTTTCCCTATAGCGCCGTCCGGTAGCACTGCGCCATGGCTAGCCTCAATGGGGCCGACCGGTGCAACGGAACACTTTCTCTACGGGTTCACGGCCGGCGCTACCGGAGATGTGTGGCTAGTGAAGGACGGGACTAGACAGTTCCAGCTCCAGCAGCAGTCGTACGTCGTGATGGGTCCCACTGATTCTCATCCGGGGATGAAGGTGGTGGACCAAGTTAGGTCCGAGGCCATGCAGGTGAACCTCGCGTTCCATCCGTCGGGGGAGGCGATATACCGGAACGAGGTGGTGGTGGCCGGTGTGAGCGGCCCTGTCCTGGCTGTATCCCTGTACGGCGAGGGGGAGGGAGAAGATGAACGCCTTGCCGAGGTGCTCCAGACGCTGGGCAATGACATAGCAGCATCCGACGCTAATCTGTTCGAGGTGACGGACGCGGCCGAGCCTGAGCCGGACTGGCTGCTGCTGAACAGGAAGAGGAAGGAGCTCGTGCACGAGTACGAGAAGATATTCCCTTACGTAGGGTCGTACAAGGCGCTCATAAACATCATCCGGTACTTCGGCTACACCGACGTTCGTCTCAAGGAGTACTGGCGGAACGTGGATGAGGGATCGAAGAACTTCGGCAAGCTCAGGCAGACCGACATAATCGAGTTGTTTGATCCGCGGGCCAACTTCCGCGACTCGGTGTCGGTGCCGAGCAAGGTGTACCGGAAGACCAACATGTTCGGCCTGTTCTACTCGATAACGAGAGAGACCGGGTCGTTCGACGACCAGGGCATACCGGAGGTGGAGGAGGCGTTTGTGTTCTCGCCGGAGGAGGTGCTGATAAAGATGTACGCCCTGAAGAACCGGCTGAAGGACAGCTTCCTGCCGCTCTCCGCGCACATAGTGGACATCGTGGGGGAGGCGGTGTACTTCGCGAGGTTCGACACAACGGTCAAGGTGCATCAGTGCAGGGCGGATTCTGTGTCGCTGTCGCTTCACCCCAGCTTTGAGGTAATGCCCAGTGAGGAGGGGTGGGTGCAGGACCTGCGTCCTCTGTACCACTTCGGGTGTCCCGTTGGGCCAGACCTCACCCTTGACGGTATGACCGATCTGCTGTCCTGGCGGGTTGGCATAGGCAACACGGCGTACGTCGGAGGTGTACTGGACGGTATACAGACGTACCGCTTGGTCGCTACCATACCGGGGCCGACCTCTTACACCGTGGAAGCTAGGTTCGAGAGGGACCCGCACACAGGCCAGACGGGCTATGCGCCGCACGAGATAGCCGACGGCATCGTGTCCGCGTGGCGCGCCGTGCCGGAGTTGGACTCGGTCGTCCTGGCTTACCAGGAAGGGGGCACCTCCGGTGTAGTTAGGTTCGTTCAGAGGGAAGCCGTCGGTGACGGCACCATATTCGCTTCGTGGTTCAGTAACACCACAGGAGTGATACCGTCTGGCAAGTACACATTGCCGGGTCCTACTGGGGGCACTGCTTTGTCCATAAACGTGTCGTCGGGGCCGTCCGGCACCTTCGGCCCGTCGGGCGCCCCAGTGTCGTACTATAGCGACTGCTTTGTTGCGTACTTCGACCGCATCTCCCAGGGCGTGGGCGATCTGAATGACGACGAGGGGATACCGGTAGGTTGCCCCGTGACGCTGCGGAACACCACCTTTGACATATCCTGGGCGGGCGCTGACGTGACCTTCAACCAGGTTGATTCTACAGACCCCGACCAGTTGGGCCCCACCGGTGGGACTTTGTACGAGTCATACGTTAACTCTTATCTCGTTTCCGGCTGGACCAGCATTGATCCGCACCCGCCCTTGCCGGCGGGCGCCACTTACATCAGCATCGCTATGACGGCGGGCTCGACTGGATTTCCATTGGCTGGTTTCCCCCACCAGAATACCTACACGTGGGAGAACCTGGGTCACTATGCGTACTACGAGATGCAGTGGATCGTTACGTACGACGGGCCGGGCGCAACCGCGTGGATCTCCGACAGCGGGAGGAGGAGTGTGTCCGAGCTGGAGACCTACCCTGTGATCTTGCCGTATGAGGGTACTTACACCGTGGAGGTGCGCCTGTGGGACCTCTACAATACCATGGCGAGGAACGTCCGGCACGGCGCCATAACGGTGCGAGTACCCGACGGTGACTTCATAGGCTGGTACAGGAAGCGAGAGCTGGATTACACATGGGAGACGCAGCGTTACCCCGTGCAGTCCGACTACTCCAGGCTGGATAGGCGGGTATCCAAGTCTCGCAGACTGACGTTTAACGAGTACAATTCCACGTGGGACCTTCCGTTGCACCCTAACGAGGAGTCAGGGATGGCCGACCTGACGTTTAACTCAATGGACTCCATAGAGTTCTACCAGAGCGCCAAACACGAGCCCGAGAAGGGTGCCTACGGTAGAGACCCGTACTATTTCAATGTGGTGGAGGACTCTCCGGCGGCGTGGCGTGATGCGTACCACCTGTGGTGGTCAACGGCCGGTCCAAAGATCACGCAAGTTGACATTGCGTCGGCTGCCACAGGACCCACTGGTTACGTATTTGTTTCGCTGGAAAGCTGTCCGTACGATCTGCGGGAGGGATATGGCGGTTCTGTCGCGTATGTTGACGGCCCAACGGGGTTTACGGGCCCCGTCGGTGTGACCTCGGCGACCGGCAGTACGGGCGACGTGATATACGTGGCGAGCGATCATGGCGTTTACGTGTACGATGGTTCGCAGTGGCTGCGTTCGTACGCTAGGATGGAAGGTTTCAGGATTACAGGATTGGACGCGCAGCCTACATACAGGGATGCCGTGCGCGAGCTCGCGAGACAGTTGAACGAGGGGCTGTATTCCGATGCCCGAGACCTCCCCCTGCTGCGGTCCTTCATCTGGTACTACGGGGAGGAGTACGCCGCAGACTACTCCCTTGTTCCGTACGTGCGTGGGGTGTCCAAGGATCACGACAAGCACGAGAGGCATCGTTTCAGGTGGGAGGGTATGAGCGGAAGCGGGCAGTCTTTCGCTACGAACAACTTTGGTTACCTGGGGGATATACCCACCGGTTTCGAGGTGTATTCCGTACCCGCCACCGGTCCTTCCGGGTCTATCACTTTGCCTGGGATGACGGGAGCGTATTTCGTGGGGGCGACCAACCTCGTGGAGCTAGAGCGGGAGCTCAACGGGTCGACCGCTCAGACTTATCCTGGTCTGAGGGATTTCATATACAACGTGGTCCTGGGTTATTCCGGGTGGTCCGGTGGGAGCGGGCCCACTGGGTCTTACACCGAGGTCAAGGTTCAGGCGGTGGCGAAGGTGTTCGTGAGCCCTCAGTCGATAGGCGTTACTTACTCTGGCGGCATAGTTGGTACGGTGACCGGTCGGTCGGTCGTGACCAACCCCACCTATGACGACCTGCGCATCCTGAAATATGCCCAGTCCCTGCCGTTGCTTAGCCAGGTTAACTTCTGCTACGACAATTCTGCTGTGCGAGGAAAGACCAAGCCGTTGTGGAAGCTGACCAAGGAGGGCGACCCCTCTTTCGAGGATAGATACAGCGAGAACAGGTATTTTTCTCATCTGTTTACGCAGAGGGGTTCGTATACGCTGTCGCTCACCGTACACGACACGAACGGCAACTCCAAGGAGACCACCAAACGCGAGCTACTGAGAATCGACTGACATGCCGATAGACCTCCACGAGATAAACGGTACGGACTCGATATCCGGTTCCAGGCTTACCATCAACGACAATTTCGCGGTCGTAGAGGACGCGTTGAACCGCGTGCTGCAGGTGGTCAACATAGCCACGGGCAAGATCAGCAACTACGGATTTGGGTCCGACAATGACCTGGAGACGGAGGATCTTGTGGTGCGCGGTTCCACCTCCGGTGGGGTGTCCGTGCAGACGGGCAGCATAACCGTGCACAACGGCAACGTGCTCCTGTCAGGGTACCTTGAGTTCGGGCCTGGGTCTGGCACAAAGATTGAGCGAGTGGTCAAGAACTTCAGCGTTGGCGCGGGTAACATACCCGTCTTCAACGTGAGCGGCACCGGCTCCACCGGCTCCACCGGCTCGGTCGGGTATCTTGGTTTGCCGCGGTTGAGCACCGCTGAGATAACCGACATAGAGTATCCTGCAATAGGGGCGTTGGTGTGTGACGTGTCCGGCGCCACGGGGGTCCTCAAAATGTGCTACGCGTCGGGGGTTACCGGCAGCTGGATAGCCATTACCTGAGTTACATAGGGCATGGCCACCCCGCTCATCAATTCGTTGCGTACGAATGGTGGGACTTTTTACACGTTCACCTCAGCGACCAATGACGTGTCCGGCACGTTCGCTGACGACGACAGAAAGTTCACCTTCTCGAAGTTCATGCTCCTGGACCTGCCTGACGTGGCCACCCCGTCAGGCAATTACGAGAATTACATAGTATGGGAGGGCATAGGGTCGGTCGCCGGCGGCGGCACCAGCTCCGTTCCAGCGCTGCACGCTGATGAGAACCTCAATTTCGCGGAGTCGCTGCAGAATTACGCGCTCAATTTCGAGCAGCTGGTGCTCGAGGGCCGCAACAGCCTGGGGCAGGCGTACGACACAGGCCAGCTGCACACCGTGGCCGAGCGGGTGTTCTGGAGGTGGCTTGCGTCGATCAACGCCATTCGCTTTAGGGACGCCACCTCGGCAGAGTCCACTGTGGCCGGCCGTTACGTGGAGCACGATCCCTCCTCCTACTACAGGAGGGTAGTCAAGTATGTCGGAGACATTGACATAGTTAATTCCGTTCGTAAGGACGGCCAGTCCTACTCGGAGTGCTACATGCACGTGCCCACCTCGCACGGCAGTACCCCGGTTGTGCTGTTCAAGACCCTGTCCGATCAGAACTACGCGCCGGGCATGGCCTGGTCCAATGGCAATCAATACCTGGAGGGTCGCGACTCTGGCTCTGTGCATCCTTCCGGTCTTGACCTTCGCGCGTATTACGACGACTCCATTAACACGGCTTACGTTACGCCGGCAGTGTTTGGCGACGCCACTACGGTGGCCGGAACCGCGGCCATTGGCTCCCCCAAACCAGTATACCTGTCGAGGATGAACGGCGCGGTGGTGGATATGCTGCCGGACAGCTACAAGGCCATAGTCGACGACCCTGCGATAAGCCTGTTGAGTGAGTTCAACACGGTGGACGCTGCCTCGAATTTCAGGTTCAATTGTGCCCTCGTCTATTACGACGTCTATAGGGAGTCAGACCCTTCCAACAGGGCCACTAACCTATTTGGGATACTGGTCCTCGATGATTACGTCAACCAGGGCGGGGGGTACGCTTACATTGAGCGCTTTGACAAGTTCAAGCCGAACAAGGTAACTAAGCTCAACGGCAATTCCTACGCGCTGAAGTTCGACATCAAGTTCGATACCTCGGTGGACAACGCCGGCGTGGACGTCACGGTCAACGAGTACAATACGTTCTCAATGGACCTGTACGCGGACGCGATGACGCGGCTGCAGGACACCCTCGATATGTTCAGGGACAACCTCGTGTCGGTGCAACGCATGGGGGAGCGCATGGACAGGGTAGAGCAGCTGTACTTTTCCCAGGAGAGCCTGCGCGACGTCGTGACCAGACTGTCTGCGTTGGAGAGCGCGCTGAACAATGCAAGGGGCTCCATGAACTCCAGCACCACCCTGTTGGACCTGGTCAACAAGGTGTCTGACAACCTCCAGGCGATACTGGAGGGTCGGACGCCGCTTTCCGTCCAGCTGAGCTTGGACGCTGTGAAAGACGGCCCCCAGGTAAAGTTTGATCGTTCGGTCAGGAACCAGCTGAAGCCCACTCTTTCGCTGCAGCCTTACGCCATGACGGTGTGCGGCAACACCGGCGGTAGCCTGTCTACCGGGTTTTCCAACGGAAGGGACCGGACTTCCCTGGGCAACGGCAACGTGCTGGTACTGGCGGAGTTCTCCAACTACTTCAAGCAGCGTAACACGAACGCCGATCCGATGACAGGGGTGGAGTCTTTTGTGGATGACTTGTACGTCAACGTGGACGACTCGGCTGTTAGGTGGAAGAGGGGGCAGGTGCTAAAGCTGGTGTTCGAGGGGCCCGTGGACCCGGCCGGCCATAACGTGGTGATATGGACGGACTCCGCTAACGTGCTGGGCGGCGGTTCTTACGCGAGGATGGTGGGCACGGTTTACTCTCACCAGTTGACCGGCAGCAGCCCCATAATAGAGGTAGTGTGTACCGACGAAAGCCTGTACGAGTTCGACATCAACGTTCTTAGATGAGCCATAATTCACTGACCACGCTCCTTAACGACCTCATGCGGGTGCAGGCGGACGCGTACTCCGTCATATCCAAGATATCGGAGGTGGTCTCGTCCAGCGCGGACACGGTGTCCATAGACCTGGCCGACTCCACAGGAGCGATCAAAAGGGTGGTTGTTCCGTCGTTTTCGGCCATCATGGCGCAACTGCGTAAGATGGAGAACGACATTAAGTCCCTCTCTGGCGTGGGGGACGGTTCGTCCTCGGTGCAGCTATCCGACGGGAAGTTCAGAAAGCTGCTGGTCAGCAGCCTCAAAAAGGAGGCAGCTGACATAGAGGCGATGGCTGTGCCCAGGGCCTTCTCCAAGAAGGAGAACTGGTTCTTCGAGTCGTTCCTGAGCCCGTTGCTGTATGTGTCATTCGATTTGACTGGGCAGGTGAAGCCTACCACCGAGAACGTCCACGTAAACCGGTACATCCTCAACCTGGACTCGGCGGCTAAGAAGCGTGTGTTCGAGACCAGCCTCAAGGGCAGCTCGGAGATACAGTTCCAGCGGTTCTACGAGATCATACGTGACGCCAACATCACGTACTTCCTCGACGAAGACGTAGTGCCGTTGCCGCCGAGGACGGTCAGGTACCACGGGAAGTTTGCGGTGACTGACATGTACGACGACACCGACACGTCTGTCGTGGACGGTGTTTCGTACCAGCAGAGGGTGCTGCGTTTGCGGTTGGACACGTTGCAATACAACGACAGGACTTCGCAGTTCCTGCTGACGCAGTCGCTGAAGATCGGCGATTCGCTAGTCGTGAACTCCGGTACAAAGAACACTCGCTATGAGATAACCGCCATCGACAGCCCCACGAGGACAGTGTCGGTGCGTGTTGTCGAAGGCTTCGACCTCATAAGCATGGGTGTTGACTCGTTGTTGTATTACGACGAGAACGAGGAGTCGGTGACCGTCGACGTGAACGTGGGGTTCAACGAGAACTGCGTGGTCTTCGTGAAGCCGGTTGATCCAGACAGCAAGATAGCGTCCGTTAACTGGTCCCCGGGGGTAGGGTTCTTCACCAACGATCTGGTGATAGTAGACGGCAGCGGGGTGGAACAAACCCTGTCACAGTTCTACCACAACTCCGTCGTGGATTTCGGTGCGTACCTGTACTCTACCGCGAAGGATAAGATCCCCCCTTCCATATTTGGTGTGACGCCGGATCCTCCCGCTGTGTCAGCCGATGGGCTCAAGGTCGTGCAGGTAAACGAGCACGTGACCTCTTCCTCCGCGTTTGATGAGCTGCGCAGGCTGCAGACGGAGAAGACCAGGTTGCAGTCGTCGGTGACTGCGCTTGACCGATCCATCAAGGACCTGCGGTCGAAGGTTGAGACGACCAATTACTCCACCAAGAAGCTGGAGGACACCGACAGGTCGGAGCTTTCCAGGCTTGTGAACGATCGCAACTCCGCGTCCAGCCTGTTCGCCAGCACCGTTGACAGCATAAACAAGCTGTCCGTCGCCCAGCAGGTAGAGGATCTGCTCCCGAAGTACAGGGTACGCGGGTTTTTTCCTATACCGGAGCCAAAAGGGACGGACAGGACTGCGCCGCAAGAGGTGGTGCAGTTCGTGATTCAGTACAGGTACATTAAGAAGGATGGTTCTGGCAACCAGCCGGAACAGATAGCGTTTAGGGACAACGCGGGTGAGGAGAGGAGGGGGACCTTCTCTACCTGGGTAGAGGAGCGCTCTCCCGTGCGCAGACGCATAACGGACCCGGACACGGGCGCCAGATCTTGGTCCACCGAGGACGTTGAGGATGGCGACGTCGTCAACATAAACCAGGTAGACATCCCGATATCCCCCAACGAGGCGGTGGAGGTCAGGGTGAAGTCGCTGTCGGAGGCCGGCTGGCCAGCTTCCCCCAGCGAGTCCGTGTGGTCAGAAGTGGTCAGGGTGGACTTCCCCTCGGACCTGGAGAGCATCCAGACCGTATCGTCCATAACCGAAGAGGCCAGGCGTGACAAGTTGCGTGTGGACATACGCAATGAGCTTGACAACCTGGGAGTAGTGTCCCACCTGAATGGGTCGTTCTCGCAGGGCAACAGAGAATTCGTGCACGGCGCCAAGGACATCGCGTCTGGCTTCACCACGTCAGAGCAGGTGGCGATATCGCTCTACGACAAGCTGCAGGAGATGTCGAACGAGATGCTCTACCTGAAGTCCTTGATAGAGAAGGCTAAAGGCAAGCTGGTGGTGAAGGTAGTGGACGAGATTGGGCAGGAGTACATGGTGGAGCCCAATCAGACGCTGAAGATATTCGCTGGCAACTACAGAGATCAGGTCGCCAGTTTGCCCGTGAAGAAGGGGGTCATAGTTACCAAGAATTACTTCGTTGTGGTGTACAACGACGCCGCTTCCGACCTGGAGCTGTACTCCCGTGAGTACGGCAGCCGTTACTTCACGGTAACCCCATCGTATTCGTCGGGGGCTGACTACAACTCTAACGACATTGACTACAACAGGACGAGGCGGTACGACTACGTGCCGATCGGGCTGTCTAGTCCGGAGCCTTCGGAGGTGTCCGAGTATGGGTTTGTTCGCAACTACCCGGAGCAGTCCTCTCAGGTGCTCGGACAGTTCGTCGGGTTCAGGTACAAGTCTATAGACGGGAGACGCAACCTCTATTCCGAAGTAGACGGCTCCACATACGGCGTGTACGACAGCAGGTCGATAACCACGGGGTCCACCGCGATATACTCTACCGCGGTCGAGGACCTGGAGTACGTGTCCAGCGCGGCCACCCTCGCATCGTTCGTTGCCTCGACCGCGGTCGGTTCGACGGTGGCCGGTGATTTTATTTGGAAGGGCGGCACCAATGGAACGTGGGTGATACCCTCTACCAACGCGTTGGTGCAGGCTGCGTTCAGCACCACCGTGCTCGTGCACGTCGACCACCCCCACATACAGCTGTGGTCTGCCGCACTGACGGACGCTTCGGCCAACTCGGAGGCGCAGCGCGACGTGCGCAACTCCATTTTCGCCGCGCAGGCGCAAGGTTCCACGGGGTGGGATAGGCAGAGTGCCTTTTTCCACGAAGGGGCCGGAGGCACCGGGGACGCGCACGCTAAGATAGGGTTCACCGACACCGACCAGTATCTGATAGGGCCGCTCAGTGTTGGCGCGTACCTGTTCCCCAACCCCAAGAGCCACGACGACATAACCGTTCCTGGCGCAGATTCTCTGTCCTTCAAGAAGGTGAAGTTCGGCACCCGTGAGGGCATAACCATCCCCGTCACGTTCCAGTATCGCATGACCGATTACTTCGGCAGCGGCAATTCTGGCATAGGGAACATCGCGGGTGATCCTTTCGGCGGTTCCAACAGAAACATCACTTACGCTAAGACTATAGGCGTAGACGTCTTCTCCAACCCGATAGACAGGGAGAGGTTTTCGTTCGATCTGGAGGTGTCCGCTAGGTACTTCTCCAAGTCGCTCGCCACCAAGGACACCCCTCTTAGGACATTCGAGAACGCGTTCGACGATCTAACCAGAACGGTGACCCTCAACCCGAGCACGTCCAGGGACGTTCGTTGAGGTAGATAGCGATGGATGGGAAGCCGCATTCTGAAGAGGTCGTCTTTCGCGCTCCTTCGTACCAATCCTAAGCTGTCGACCAACGTTAAGTTGGTGGTTGACTCTGTCGGTGGGGTGTTTCTGGAGTCCATAGACGCCAACCCTACGGTAGCAAGGTCAGTATTCAAGGGGTTTCGCGTGAACCCTGCTGGGTCGTACGCGTACGACCTCTCAAGATTTTGGAACCAGGGGGGGTTGCTCGTGAAGGACTCGGCGTACTTCGTCTATGAGAGGGACGCTTCCGCCGAGGTGAAAGACCGGTACAAGAACCAGTTCGACGAGACCTACTGGGCCGGGGTTCATCCCAAGAACTCCAAGCTTTACGACGAGGAATACGCCGCGTTTGCCCCTCTCTGGCTGGAACGAGATTCCGTGCCTGACCTGTTCGTCATTTTCAAGATGGACGGCCCGGTAACGGTCAACGCGAACGACCCCTCTTTCAATGGAGTGCCGGACAAGGACGTAAGCGACGCCATGGCCAACATGGTGTCGGACCCCGCCATGTTCTTCTCCAACGTAGTCAGCAAGGCTAGAATAGTGAAGACGTTCGACCTCACTGAAAATTCAGCGGTAGGTCGTTACATCAGAAGTCACCTAGGATCCGCAGAGTTTCCGGAGGCACCGCTGTACGCTTCCATGGGCAAGGGGCAGATGACCTACTGGAACGGGATTGCGGTGGACAACGGCGGGTTCGCGTCCAGGGCGGAGGAGCTCTACCCGACGGTCGGGGTCCCCGACAAGACGGTCATGGAGTTCGACGACTACGTGACCTGCGGTTTTCAGCGGCACTCCGTCGCGTGCGCTAACCTGCTGAACCTGGAGTTCCTGTTCGATGACCCCGTGCAAGAGAAGTACCGCTTCTCCAGGTACTTCGGGCTGTACTGCACGGAGGCGGAGGTGGGTCGGTTCGTGCTGGATGGCGATCGGCTGTACGCCGACAGGGACAGAGAGACCACCCAGTTGCTCAGGCCGTCCATGAATTTGGTCGGGCACCCTGGAAACCTTAAGGACCAGGTACAGTCGAACGTCCTTGGGGTAAAGCTGTACCCTGCTGCTGTCATCTCCGCCACTGGCGTGACTGGTATAGACAGCGGCAGGCTCCTCACGTTGGACGAAGTAAGGCGACCGAGATTCCCCTACGTGAAGGATGCCAAGGGCGAGTTCCACTCCGTTAGCGACCGCAGCTGGTGGAGCGACTATACCGTAGCAGCAACTGGTCCTACGGCGCAGCCGGTGCAGGTGCACGACGAGCACTTCGTGCGCATAAAGGACGTGAAGGTTAACCTGCGCAACTTCACCGGGTATGAGGGTCCATTTACGATGGTTCCTGGCAGGGTGGGCCTGGTAAAAGGCCGCCCTGGGTTCTCCGTGAAGGTGTTGGCCAACCCGGAGTCAGGTGACTCCGTTCGGGTCAAGGTCACCGATGCGGTCGGCGCATCTAGCGCAGTTGACGGGTACACCGTGACGGGGGACGTTTCTCTCCCGGAGGGGCATTCGGTCGGGCTGCTTTTCTCTACGAACGGAACGCCCGCCTCCGTCGCGTCTGCGATGTCAAGGGCGATAAACTTCGTGAAGGAACAGGTAGGCGAGCAACAGATATTCGAGTCCATTGCACAGGACGACGAGGTCTTGGTGTTCACTAGGACCACCAGTCAGACGTGGAACTCTGTCACGTACAGCGTATTCAGCTCTTCACCGAATTTCCCTTTCCAGGTATTCGGAGCGTCGGCGACTCCGACGTCCAGCTATCTGCCTTCCCCGGTGGCGTTCGCCTCTCCCCAATCGGGGCTGCTCGTCGAAGGAAGGTTCACCGGAGGTAACGACAACCCCTACGCCAGGTGTGTGGTCGACAGGGCCGACGTGGGCGAGTTGGTGGGCGAGGGACTGTTCGTGAAGACGTCCTCTGGCTTCGGTAAGGTGGGCTCGCTGTCCATGTACTTCGACGAGCCCGTCTACGACTCGAAGGGTAAAGTCAAGAGGTTTGATGGGTACGGCCAGCGCGTTGTGGTGAACCTATCTGATTCCACGCAGAACTTCGACCTCGGTCATACCAGGAAGGTTTCCGTCTACAGGCACGCGCAGAACAGCACCGGCTTCCTTGGTGTGTACCCCGTGAAGGATTTCGACTTCGACTTCAGGTCGGTGGAGTACTCGAGGGGAGCGGACTCCTCCCCTGCCGGCCTCTACGGATGGTATTCTGGCGGGACCGGAGGGACCGTTTCTCCGGTGTTCGATTACGGTACCCTGGGTGCTTCGTCAGCTGCCGTGGTGGACGGCATGGTCGGGCCGTCCTCCTCTGTTTACGTGTACGGGTTCCAAAGTCTGCAGGGGATAGTGGACGAGCTGGCCGATGAGGGCGTTCCTGTGGCCAACGAATACGACAGGTTGAAGGAGAACTCCTTGCAGGGGCTCTCGCTGTCCTCGAGGGTGGTTCCGTTCATAAACAAGTGGGTGTACGACGACCTGGGGGTTGATGTGCGGGAGAACGGGTACAGGCTCAATGCCGACCAGTCCTTTGGCCATCTGAGCTTCTCCCCTTCATTCGATCACCTTGAGCGCGACAGGAGGTTTTACACGCACGAGTGGCTCTACCTGCAGACTTACCCCCCTTACATGGGGTTCGCGGAGAAGGCCGGCTCTTTCTCCTACTTCGACGGCGAGCTAAACTTCCCCGCGATACCGCTGCCAACCGACTCTAACTACGTCGCGCTGTGCGCAGCTTTGACCTCGGCCACTGGGAGCAGTGCCAATTTGCTTTCTCTCTCGGAGGATTACTTCGTTTCTTACTTCACCAGGGAGACCGTTGACGGGGTCCCCGTGCCGCGGGATTTCAAGTATGCGTACATGTCGCACGGCTCGCCCACTAGGCACGCAGAGTGCATGTTCAGAGGGGTCAAGGTGGAACTCAGGGAGAGGGCGGAGTTCTCCCCCATACAGTGGAACAAGGATAACCTGCGCACCATACCCGGGGTCAGGTTCAATGGTTACAAGTTCACCGCGGTGCTGGCGTTCAGTGGCACCGGCAATCAGGTGACTTTCGTGAAGAACGACAGGTGGAAGACGGTGACCATGGTGGTGCAGGCGGAGGCCGACGGTCCGCTCCTGCAATACTACGACGCCGGTGCTGGGGCCACCGGCAGGTTCTTTGATAGGTCTTCGCTGTACTCCCTTCAACACAAAGTGACGGTGGCAGGGCCGACAGTGTCTTACGCCGACCGCGACGTGTCCGGCGGGGTGGTTGGCTGGCTGGATAACGGGGTGGAGTTTACCGTCATCGGAGGCAGCAGTATAGGGGGGGTGTTCCCCAATTTTTCCGAGGAGGTGTCCCTCAACGAGAACGGCTCTTACAACAGCATACGTGCTGCAGGACCGTCTTACTCGTTCGTGTTCGAGGATATCTACGACCTCACCACGACCACGTTCAAGTGTAGGCGGATATCGAGCACCACGTTCACCGTAAATCCGTTGGTGCCCAATGGTTCCAGGAGCTTGTACCCCGACATCTACTACACCATGTGGGCGGGCGTGTGGTTCCTGCGAGACGGGTATGTGTCCGACCTGCGCAACACGGTGACCTACCTCGGGGGCGGGTATAACGGATACACCGACTTGTTCAACTCCTTGTCCTTTGGGGAGCTGGCGATGAAGGTCAACAGGGGAGACCCCTCCGTGAAGTACGTGAGCGTGGATTCCTCTGGTGCCGTGAGTTACGACACGTTCTGCGTGGAGCTCGTGCGGCCGGACTACCTGATGAAGGCGGCATACATGCGTGCCAGGAAGGTGCAGAACAGGCCGATCGACCTGCAGAACTCCACGGAGACCGTTGGCTACGAGCTGGCCGCTCTGCCGCGCACGGAGATGTCAGAGATCGCCCGTTACCGAGGGGGGTACGCCCCTAAGGTGAGGGATGTGCTTCTGTTCTGCGATAGCGCCCAGTTTATTGCCGACTCCCTCGATTATCGCAACACGGAGGTGTTTGTTGGGGTCACCGCCATCGGACGTTCATTTGCTGCGGTGGAAAACATGTACTTCAACAAGGTCAACCCGGAGAACCCCAACATTATTCTTCGCGGGGTAGATGCGGTGTTCCCTGACATAGGTGAAATAGCGATAGACTACGGAAACAAGTATGTGTTCGGATCGTCGTGGGACCCGGCTTTCTACAGGAAGTACGTTAAGAAGGACCAGTGGACGCCTGTGTTGGGCACCAGGGAGCCGGCTGAGAGAAAGTCGTTCATGGGGTCTAAGGTCATAGCCATACCAGACGTTGTGAGGATAGAGACGTTCCCTGGAGGCGTCGTGTCCCTGGGGGACGTAGGATCTGTGGTTCAGGCGGGCGGCACTGACGCCAATGTGGTGCTGTCGGACCGGTCCGTCTCCGGTCGTCGCACCTTGGAGTTCAGCGTGCTGGTAACCACGGCACTGGAGAAGTGGCTGATAGACGATGGATTCGGCGCTGATTTCTACAGGTATGTGGATCCCGCGTACTCTTTTGGGGAGAGAGGGGCGGAGGACGACGTCCGGCTCTACATCAGAGAGAACGTGTACGACCGGTACTCCGTCAAAGAGGTGGTGTTCTTCGAGAAGACGCTGGTGGGTGTTGACGCTCCGCTGGTGGTTACCGGACTGACGGACGCGCAGAAAGCCGCTGCGGGGTACAGGGCCTCTAAGAGTTTCGTGGCCGTGCCGCTGCAGCAGGACGGCCTGGATCTGAAATTGATACATACGTTGCCCGCCGACCGTCGCACATCGGTGGCGTTCACGGTTGTGCTGACCAAGAAGTAAGGCATGGGCATCATCCAGATAAAGGAACTCCTACCGTCCGATCCGCTGTCTCAGTTGGTCGAGAAGGTCAATTTCAACTTTGACCAGCTGGTGCTGGCGGGTGGCGGCCCGCCGGGGGTGGCCGGCAGTACCGGAGTTTCTGGTGGTCCCGGCCCGCAGGGTAAGAGGGGATCATACTGGTTGATAGGTCCTACCGCGGGCCCTACGGCATTGCCCAACGGGTCCCCGTTGGAAGCTGGCGATCAGTTCCTGGAGGCTGACGGAGACGTGCAGACGTACTTCGACATCCTGGGGTCCACGGGTTGGACGTATTCCGGCGTGAACATCATGGGGCCGTCCGGTTCCACCGGGCTGACCGGTGGGGGTTTTGAGTGGCAGTATTATCCCGGGTACACAGGCGGCGTGCAGGACGCGCAGACGTTTGGACCGACTACCGGAAATTCCACCACGGCGATCTCGCCGAACGTGGATTTCCTCGTGCCCGTGCGGGCCGACAAGAACGCCCTGTTCGTGGGGGATAGGGTGTGGGCTTATGAGTGGCTTCGCGACTTCAACACCTATCCAATAGGCACTAACCAGAACCTCGTGCCAAAGGTGACGGTGGTGCAGGACGAGGTCAACTACCAAGGGGTGAACGGTCTGATGTTTGGTGCCATGGGCCTGACGTCGGGCGCTACTCTTCCTGGCATAGGGGTTACCGCCACGGTGACGTCGGCCTACGACTTCGTGGCAATGGGATTCAAGAGGGAGCCGTCAGCCACCGAGTACCACAGGTTCAGGATAAACTCGTTCCGTATGCCCTTCCTGCTGCAGGTGGGGGGGGACGACCCCGGTTACGCATCGGCCGATCTCGAGATGTCGTCCAGGGAGTTGCGGGCCGGGAACTACGACCTGTCCAGGTACGTTAATAGCTTGCAGTCCCCGGTGTCCGTTGCTCCGTTCGTTTCAGCCGGCACCACGCAGAGCCACATCGAGATAGTTGCGAAGCCTGACCAGTTCAGGTTCTACTCGCCTACCGCGGGCGCCACGACCTCCGGCACTGCCGGTTATGTGGCTCTGCAGTCCGCTGCCGGCTCTCTGCTGGGGTCCGCCCTAGGCCAGGTGGACCATGGGTTTGGCTCGGTCATAGTTGGCCCGACTTTTTCCAGCAGCGGTACCTACGTGCCATTCGCGTTCGCGCATCCCTCTGCGTTGGTGATTTCCAGACCGGTGGTTACCGTTTCTGGCAACGTGGACTCTTCCTTGAAGTTCTACAGCCCGGCCACCCTTACGGGTGGGCCGAACGATTTTGTCGGCAAGGTGGTTGCCTCGTACGCGTCGGTGCCCGGCGGCGACGGCGCCGGGCCTAAGCCGAGGCTGCAGCTGTCCGCGTCCAGACTCGGCATCAACTCTAATTTTGACGCCAACACGGAGTTCATGGTGCCGAGGTTTCCCTTGCACGTGAGCCAGGCGTATACCAACCTTTCTCTGTCTGGCGCGTCAGGCGCGTCAGGACCGTGGGTTGGGCAGCACTGGGACCGCTCCGTGGATAGGTGGTTGGCTGGGTTCGATTCTTACAATTCGGCGTCGGATCTGTTCGGCGCGTACCAGCCGCAGAATTTCCAAGGCAAGGGCATCGGTATAGGGTACACTCCGTTGGACAACCTGTACTTCGGGTCGAGGGAGTTGGTGCTGCAGACCTATTACACAGGATCTACAGGGTCTTTCGATAGCTCCTCCTCAGGCGCATGGATGCCGTTGCCTAGGTATGACAAAAGCAATCCTACACTGGCCTTGCAGGTCGGCCCAGAGGAGACCGCCGGCAATATCTCCGTTGGGTTTGTAGCGCCCTACCAGGTAGGGGGCACCGCCCTTGCGTTGCGGTCAAAGCTGTCTGTGGCCGGGTCTGTGAGGGTTGGGTCCACCGCCTTTTTCGAGTTGCAGCACCAGAACTCGTCAGCTAAGCTGGGCCCCAAATACGGCATTGCGGTGGAGGGGTCCATCCTGCAGGGTGCGACTTTCTATGGTCCGACCACAGAAACCCCTGGCATAGGGGTCACCGCGTTCATAGGCCCTAGCTACGGTATATTTTCATCCGACGCCGTCATAGGCAGGCGGTTTATAGGCGCCGCCGTTGGTGGAAGCATTCTTGATCCGCCCCCGACGTTTGCCGTGTCCGACGTGCGCTCTGGTATGCGCGGTAGTACCTATGGAGGAGAGGTGTACATCCAGGTCGGAGTCGGCAATGGCTTTTTGTCCAGGACCATAGCTAGACACGCGGCGAACGGGGAGGACAACGATCAGTTCAATAAGCCCGGGTTCCAGGTGCTGGCCCCACAGTCGCACAAGCCCACTTATTTGAATGCGCAGCAGTTGGCCGACAGCACGGTGCCCGTGGCTGGACCGACGGGCAGCGGGTACTGGAGCTTGACGACGATCGAGGTCACGTCCTCCGTCATAAAGTTCGACGGCAACGGTTGGGTTGATACTGGGGGATCTACCCCTTCGTGGAAGCAGATCTACGAGAACGCGCAGGGAATACCTCCTTCTACCAACGTATACATGGTGGAGCTGGATGCCGGCGCGTACGACGGGCAGATGGTGGAGCTGGTGTTCACCGGATGGAGCAGCAGTTCGCTCAGCCCTTTCCTGCAGGCTGACATCGTGTTCAGGAACGATGCCAGGTATGCGTACCCGTTCCTGCAGCGTAACCCCAGGATGCTGCTGCAGAGGGAGTTCAATGGCGGCGGCTATGCCAGCGGTATAGTTGGGCACGGGTTCGACGGTCCAGGAAACCAAGGGTTCCCGTTCCCGTTCCCGCACGGGGCTACTAATGCGGCTGGGTTGGTTAGTAGTGCGTCCCTTGACGCGTCCAGGTGGTCGGCTGACGGGCAGTTCACCGGCATAGGCTACCGGTCCATCAAGCTCAGGTGGATGCGTTCAATCCCGGAGTCGTCGTCCTATCAGCTCAGCAAGTGGCGGTGGGTGGAAGTCGGGCGCACGCACACTTCACAGGACCTTACGTTGACTGCCGGTATATGGACGGGAGATCCGGGGGCTGCATGATGAGGTGGGAAATTAGGAGCTGGCTGCCGTGGGCGGCCGTAGCGTTGGTTCTGTGCCTCCTGTTCAGGCAGTGTTCGGTTTCCTCCGCGCTGCGGGAGGAGGCATTGGTTAACGAGCAGAACGCCATCGCGTTGACGGACTCCGTTAGGACGGAGATAGAGAACAACGGCCGTACGTTTAACGCCTACCGGGCGGCGTTGGTGGCCGACATGGACGATCTTAAGGATCTCAATGCTGGCCTGTGGTCTCGCCTGGACTCCCTCCGTCGAGTGAAGGGTTTGGACGGCCGCCCGGTGATCGTCGTCGGCTCCGGCGTGTCCGTGTCTTCCCCGCCGGTTGAGGTGCCCGCTGAGGTCTACTATGTGTCTCCCAGCGGAGAGGCCCGACTGACCTTCGAGGTCGACACTTCCTATGACGCCTACAACTCCAGGCACATCGCAGGCTCGGTGGATTTTCGGATAGACTCCATGAGCGTGTCCGACCCGCGCGTGACCATACTGGCGGACAGTATGAGGGTAGGGCTGACCACCGGGCTGGTGGAACAGGACGGCGTGTACCGCATATTCGTCAGCTCCGACTACCCTGGATTCTCGGTCTCCAGCTTGGAAGGCGCGGTGCTCGATCGTAGGGTGCTGCGTGGTATGGCGTCGGATGAGAGCACCGTCGTGTTTGGTCCCTTGATAGGCTATGGATACGGACCAGGTAGCGAGAGGCCGTATCCGTTTCTAGGATTGGGCGTCACCTACAACGTAAATAAGTCGGTAAAGAGGCTGTTCCGGTAAAGTGGCGACGACATCAAAGTTCATTCTGCTCAGCTCGTCCGTCCTCATGGAGTACGTGTACGCGGACAGGTCTGCCGTTAACGTGGCGGGCAATCAGTTCAGGATAAGCACGACGACGGCTCCAATCTGGCGCACGCGCAACCTGCACACGGGAGAGCCCCAGATACTGAATGCTGACGCGGCGTGGCAGATACAGGATGGGCTGCCGCAGGGCACAGGCAACGTGCGTAACAGGTCGTACGCTGGGGTTCTGCCTTACAGGGCCGGGCTCCTTGATATAGACAAGGTCACCTTTTTCAACGATTACGACCAGTCGCTCACGGCCACGGGTAGCCTTCCTATAACGTTCACCAACCCGAAGGCCCCTGTGTATGATACGGTCAAGCTGCACCTGGTGCAGGGGTTCAATTTCGAGAACCACCTGGGCTTGACGTTTTCCGTGAAGTGCAAGGACAAGGACGGAAACAACCTTGTGCTGTGCAACCTGGCCTACCTGAAGGATGACCTGTGGGAGACGCTGAACCCATCGTCCTTCTTCTTTGCCGGTCGCGTGTACGACTCCTACCTGGAGGTGAGGGTGTTGTCCCTATACGACATGGTGCATGAGTACTGGCTCGGGACCCTGGACGGCGACACCGTGGTGGAGCGCGTTACCAACGGGGTCGGGCTGCAAAGGCAGCAGAGCATACAGACGCAGTTCTCGTGGGTGCGCGGAAGGGAGACCATAGACGGGCAGGATTACATCGACACCTTTGATACGGTGGAAGTGGACCTCCCCACCAAGGACCAGTTCGAGACGATTGCCGCGTACGTGGCCGAGTCGGCTAATGGCGACTATTTCGAGTTCTACGCTACGCATAACGGTTCTATCATAGAGCCTTACATAACCGATCTTAACCGCTCGGGGGGTGATTATGTGGTGCTGCACGACATAGTGGTATCGGAGTACGTCGAGAACACGCAGGATGGCACCTATGCTTGGGTAAAGACGCAGGACTTCCAGCAGGTGCAAACCGGAGACTTTGACTTGCCTAACGTATACAGGCCGGTGATACGCAACGCTGCTGCCGTGTCGTTCAAGATCGACTACGTCGCCAGGCTCTATAACAGGGCGGATAACTCTCAGGTGTGGAAGGCTGCATCGTTGGTGTCGGGCGCCGCCAACAAATACGGTCGTAAGCTGCGGCAAATCAGCCTCGGTACCAACCCGGTGCAGACCAGGATCTACAACAAGATCCTCAGCAAGGACTTCACTGTCAATAAGGTGGCTGAGCCGGTGCTAGAAACCACGCGGTACGTTACGTCATTCATAGACTCCACCCAGATCTCTGCGTCCTTCCAGGCGGTAGATTCTCTTGACGATTCCGGGGTTGGCGTAGTAAGGTCGGCTGGCCAGGTGGCCGCGCCAGGTGGTAAGGGGAAGGTATACCCAAACGGGCTGGCTCGCATATTCATAGCCAACACGGTCAGTTACCTGAGGTTCGTGCTGCACACCAGCACCGCAAAGGGCATGTCGCTGCTCAATTTGCACGGCGCCGGAGAGATGGTTATGTCGTTTTCATCGGGGAGGGGAGACGAGGTGGAGATAAAGGAGTACCCCAGTCTGTTTGCCGCTCGCGGAGCTGGAGAGGTGATATTCAGGCTGTCTGAGTCGCAGGCGCGTAGCGTTCTCGCGTTGTCTGACCGTACGTTCTCTTTGTATCTGCTCAATGCCAAGGGGGAAAGATCGTTCGTTTACGCCGGCAAGTTTTACTCAGTCGACGAGTACCAGATGCTGGTGGAGAATGATCGCATAGCAGCGCTGGAGTCCATCGTGGCAGAGCAGCTGTCGATGGTCGACGGGCTTAACGCGACGGTGCAGTCCCAGCAGTCAACCATCTCGGAGCTCATGGGTAAGATGGCCGCCATGTCGAGCACGCTGACCTCGGATGAGGAGCTGATAGCTGTGTTGCGTCGCACGATAGAGGATCTGCGCGCCAGGTCCGCCGAGGATTCGAGGAGGGTGACCGAAAGCACCAATGCCGTGTCCGATAGCATCGGCAGAACGCGCCCCCCTGAAAGAGTGCCCGCGGTCAGCAGCTCGTCCCCGGTTGGGCCGGCTTCAACGTCATACTTGGACCAGCGCGTCGGTCAAAACATGACTACGGTGGCTGCCTCCAAAGAGTCGCCGTTCACCGTAACCAAGCAGCAGTGATACTCTCTTCTCGCAACGATCTCTTCAGGTTCGAGTTCCCCAAGGTCTTCATACCGCAGGAAGTGAAGGACCGGTGGGCGCCGTACATCAGGCGCATGCCGACTCCGACGGAGGACGTGTCTTCGTTGGTCAACTGGTCCATACAGTCGCTGTCCATTCCGAATTTCAGCTATGTGCCCGTGGAGCAGGTTAAGCCAGGGTACGCTAGCACCGCGCGCGGGACCACGAGAAGGTTCAGGAACTCCATGAGCCAGGAGATGATGGTGGACAGGCAGTTCGAGGTGACCTTCAAGCTGCTGGACGGATACTTCAACTACTGGGTGATGATGGAGACCTTTTTCCACCATTACGCGCACGAGATTCGAGTGCCCTTCATCCACGATATCCCCCTCCGTATCATGGACGCGGAAGGCACAATAATGTACAGCATAGTGTTCCACGGGTGCCTGTTCACGGAGCTGGGCAAGTTCGACCTCTCCTATTCCGAGGTAACCCCAGACCACCAGACTTTCACCTGCCAGTTTGCGTTTAACGAGGTCACCTACAAGTTCGACACGGACTGAGTAGATATGACAGCCATGCTAACATTCGAGGAGTTCAAGAGCGGGGAGCTGTCGCCGGAGGAGGACGCCAGAATAAACGAGGCGGTTGCCAGGTTCATCGCGGCCAGGGACGCCGGGTTGGACGAGGGTGTGCTCGGGTCCATACTTGGGGGGCTGGCCGGGTTCTCGGTGGGCGTGGCGCTCGGCAGGGTCATCGCCAACGTGCTGGGTGTTGAGAAGGGCGTCCTCTATGACTTGCTGACGAGCAAGCTGGTCAGCACGGCCATAGGTTCCGCAGTAGGTAACCGTCTCTTGTGAGGGTAGCTATAGACTTCTCCATCAATTCCACGGCTATCGTAGTGGACGATTCAGGCGTTCGGCGGCACCTGGTGGTGCTCCCGGAGCTTGGAAAGGGCGCGAAGTTCAAAGCACACAGGATACTGGAACCGTGCGTGGACTTCGTGGAATATGGCGCGCTGGCCAGGTCGGACTCGTATTCTGATCGCGAGGCAGACAAGCTCAGGGACGCGCAGCGCATGTCCGCGGCGATAGTGGATTCCCTGTCAGGTATGGGCGAGCCGGAGTTGGTCACGTTCGAGGGGTTTTCGTTCGCGTCGAAAGGCGCGTCGTTCATAGACCTCATAGTCTTCAACTCCTTTGCGAAGAAGGCGGTGATGGACGCTTTCCGCTGCAAGGTGGCGGTGGTTGCGCCGGGGACGGTCAAGCTCAGGTACGCCGGTAGCGGGGTGGCTAGGAAGCCAGAGATGTACGATGCGTTCCTCCGCAGGTCGGACGGTGTTATTAGGTCGGCGATGTACGATGCGGTAGGCGACTATCACCCCGACATGAAGGTGCCGAAGCCGGTAGACGATGTGGTTGACGCTATAGCCATTGCAGACATAGTCGCTGGACTGTGCCCAGCTCCAGACAAGAAGAAGAGGAGATGAAACCCTTGTGCGTCAAGGGGATGGGTGATAAATAAGCAGTGAACGGGGAGGGTCAGCGGGAGCGATCCGCGGACGAGTAGTCACAGCCCAGCCGCCAATCACGCATAACACAGTTCCAAAAGCAACAAACATTACAAGCATGGAGGACATTTTCAACCTCAGTTCAGACGATTTCAAGCAGCCCGAGAAGAAGTCTCTTTCCAACTTCTACAACCCCGACCCCAAGGAGGCCAAAGACGGTGTGTACAGGGCGGTGCTCAGGTTCATGCCGAACCTCGCCAACGTCAAGCAGAGCATCGTGAAGAAGTCGGTGCATTGGCTTTCTGAAGGCGACCGCAGCGGGTTCTACGCTGACTGCCCGTCTTCGATAGGGGAGAAGTCCATCGTTTCTGACGCGTACTGGAAGCTCAAGAAGTCCAGCAGCGCGTATGAGCAGAAGCAGGCCGAGTCGATCGGGTACAAGGAGTACTACTTTAGCTACGTCTACGTGGTGAAGGACTTCCAAAAGCCCGAACTCAATGGCACGGTGCAGGTGCTGCGTTACCCGAAGACCGTGCGTAAGCTTATTGAGGCCCAGCTGAACCCGGACCCCATCGCCATAGAGCAGGGTGCGGTCTCGACGAACGTGTTCCACTTGTTCGAGGGAAAGGATTTCTACCTGGCCGTGGGCACGAAGAGCAACTTCAAGAACTACGACAACTGCAAGTTCGCTGACAAGCGTCAGCCCATCACGGTGAATGGGCAGCAGATGCAGCAGAACGAGGAGTGCAAGAAGGCCATCTCGGCTCTCTACGCGCCGGATCTGCCGGCGTTGGATACCTTCGGCTACAAGCCGTGGTCCGAAGAGCTGCAGAGCAGGGTGTACGCGTTCCTTTCATCCATCACTGGCTCCAAGGTTTCCGCGGCTGTTTCCGCGGTGGCTGCACCGGACCGTCAGCAGCCCCTCGCTGAAGCAAGGGCCGCCATCAGCGAGCAAACGACCAGCGCCACGTCGGATGTGGTAACTCCAGCGGCGAGTGACGCTGAGTTGAACGAGTGGCTGAAGAACCTCTGATCGTTCTGCATGTTGATTAGCTGAGGGGGGCCTTTACGAGGTCCCCCTCTCTGCAAATGGAAGATTCCGCTCTGAAGGAGGAGGTCACGGCACGCGTGCGGGAAGTCGTCGGAAAGGTGTTTTCCGGGGAGAAGGCAGTGGTGCGGGTTCTGCACGACAGACTCAACTTCGCTTGTCCGTTCTGCGGTGACTCGGAGGAGGACAGCCGCAAGAAGAGGGCCAATCTGTACTGGGACACCATGCGGTTTTGCTGTTTCAATTCCGGGTGTCCGCGGCCAAGGTCCAACGTGATGTGGTTTCTCCGACACTTCGGCGCTGACCTTTCTACCATGGACGCCGTTGAGGGGGTGGCTACCCGCGTGGCCGCTGCTAGGAGAGAACGGTCGGACCTTACGTATTCCATTTTCGATGGGCTGGTCTCGCAGGCCGTACCTGTAGATGATTTGTGTGCTGCGAAGGGGTGGCAGACAGTGGACAAGTGCGACTTCGCTAGCGAGTACCTGAACAAACGTATGGTTCAGCACATGGCCGACCTCTTCAGGTGGGACGCCCGCAGGGGGCAGCTCTGCCTTTTGAACACCACCAGGAGCGGCGGCGTGCTTGGCTATCAGACGCGGTCGTTCGGCAAGGGGCCAAAGTACATGTCCTATAGCATGGAGAAGGTGCTGTCTGACGTTGGGAGGCCGGCCTCCGGCGACCCGGAGCAACGGGCCAAGGTCAACACGGTGAGCTTGTTTTTTGGGCTTATGAAATGCGATTTCTCCGCAAACGTGAACGTGTTCGAGGGGGTGATCGACTCCCTGCACCTTCCCAACTCCGCTGCGCTCACCGGGCTGCTGAAAGACACCAGTTACTTGTCTTCCAGCAGGTTCAGGTATCTGCTGGACAACGACCGCAGCGGCACGCCTGTGGCCGAGCGCCTCATGAGGCAGGGCAAGTCGGTGTTCCTGTGGTCTAAATACTTGGCCGACCATCGGCTGAGGCCCAACATAAAGGACTTCAATGAGCTCGTTGTCGAATGCGCGGGAGCTGACCCGCCAACCGTCGAAGGATACTTCTCCAACGATCCCCTCGACCTTCTTTCTGTTTGATGACGTGGTTATGGACGACGCGCCGGGGTTGCCGTTGGACCTGTCGGTTCCCGACATGGAGATCGACGTAAAAGAAAAGCTTTCCGTGGTGGTGAAGCCCAGGCGGAGGTTCCGTCGTACACCTTCAAGTGATCTTCTCGATGGCTGATGAGGATGATGACCTGCAGTGTCAGAAGATAGAGGACGCGCTGCAGAGGGAGCGTGGCGAGTGGAACTCAACCATGGCGTCCCTGATAGACGCAGTCATGGGGGTGGAGGGACTGGCGGAGGCGCAGGTCAAGATGCTTTCGTACAGACACATCATGACTGACAAGATAGCGTTCTATAAGAATGCGCTCAACAGTCGCAAGTCCAAGGATGCGGTGTTCAAGAGCATACGGCAGAGCCACTACGAGACAAGGACCGACAGGAAGTTTACGGACAAGAGAGTCGCGGACCTCGTGTCGGCCGACATGTCCGCGCGCTCGCGGAAGTGTGCGATAATACAGACGCACATAGACTACCTCGCAGAGGCAGTCCAGACGTTGGACAAGATGGGGTACGCCATTCGCAACAGGATCGAGATAGAAAACCTCAAGATGGCATGAGGTGGACGCTCAGCGAGGACGGGCGCATGCTTGCGCTCGCGGAGGCGAGCGGGCCGGAGCTTGATCACCTCAACGTCTTCTTTACCAGGCAGATACCCAACGCTAGGCACGACCCCCGCGTCAAGAGGGGTGTGTGGGACGGGATGATATCCATGTTCAAGCGCAACAGGTACCTGCCGGCCGGTCTGTGGGGAGAGCTGGTGGCCACGTGCGAGAAAATGGACTTCCAGCTGTCCATAGATGGGGTGGAGCGGCTGTTTGACACCACCGTGGTCCGAGAACACTTCGACGAGTGGGTCGAGCGTGGCTGGCGCGAGTCGCCAATCAAAGCGAGGGACTACCAGGTGGATGCAGCGTTCAGGATGGTTAAAAACATGAGCTGCCTTGCCGAGCTGGCCACGTCCGCTGGGAAGTCGCTCATAGCCTTCATGGTCGTCTCCTACCTGTTCAGCACGGGGAGGGCAAAGCGGACGCTTATCATAGTGCCGACGGTCGACCTGGTGACGCAGGTGGTGTCGGATTTCGAGACCTACAACAGGTCGTCTGTCAGGGTCCCCCTCGTGGCCCAGCGGGTGTACTCTGGCGCTGAGCAGGTGGACGACGCAAATCTGGTAGTGGGCACGTTCCAGTCGTTGGTCAAGCGCCCGCCAGACTGGCTGTCCTCGTTTGACCTGGTGCTGGTGGATGAGGTGCACAAGGCCAAGAGTCACTCCATAAAGGCTATACTGGAGAAGTGCACGGGGTCCAGGAGGAGGCTCGGCCTGTCCGGCACCGTTCCCAAAGATGATAGCCTGGACAGGCTCACCATAATGTCCAACACCGGGCCGGTGGTCACCCAGGTTAAGGCCGACAGGCTGATAAAGGAAGGCCATATATCCAACCTCATCGTGTACGTGCTGGAGATGAGGTATGCGCCGGAGGATGTGAAGGACGCGTTCAGGCAGGTCTACAACGCTGGGCCGGACAGGCGGAAAGACCTGTTGGTCCTGGAGAAGAACTACGCGATAGAGTCCGCGACAAGGCTCAGGTTCGTGACGAACTTCATACTGCGAAACGAGAAGAATTCTCTCGTGCTTTTCCATCGGATAGACTACGGCAAGGCCCTGTTCGACGCGCTGCGGCAGAAGAGCGACAGGCCTGTGTATTACATCGATGGGGAAACCAGCGCGGGTTTCAGGGAGGCCTACAAGGACAAGATGGAGGATGGCCGCGGAAAGATACTGGTGGCATCGTTCGGCACGTTCTCGACCGGCATAAACGTCACCAACCTGCACGCAGTGTACCTTACGGAGTCGTTCAAGTCAGACGTGGTGATAAAGCAGTCAATAGGCAGGGGCCTCCGCAAGCACGCGACAAAGGACAGACTGGTGGTGGTGGATTTCGTCGATGACTTCCGTTCCGGTAAGTTCATCAACTACCTGTACAGGCATTCTGTGGAGCGCCGGCGCATATACCAGGAAGAGAGATTTCCGTTCACGGTCAGGCAGGTTGACCCTCCTCCGGCAGGCGGGTTGTTCGGGTAAATATCCCATGCTCAGGTTCAAGCAGTTCGTAGACCTATCAGACAACGTGTCGTCCGTGAGGGCGCGAGCCGCACGCACCAACGAATACCGCAAGTTCGTGCAGGACGCGCTGGCCAAGTTCAAGGTCAGTGACGTTCACGACCTAGACGATTTGTCGTACGAGCAGTTTGTGGAGCAGCTGAAGTCTTTTCGGAAGTCGAGGGGCATAAACGAGGACGTTGATCTTTTCCCAGGGGAATGCTGACGGCTAGAGAGGCGTACTTGCAGATGGGCCGAGGCCAGCTGGCCTCGCTCTCCATGGAGAGACTCGTGGTGGTGGAGTCTCTCGATGCCCCCCGCGTCAGCTTGAGCAGGACGGGTGACGCGGTTTCCTACTGGAGAAGGGGCGAGCGGGTAGGCCTCACGGATCGCGTTCTTAACCCGCACCTCTCGATACCGTTCTCCATGCGCCCACCGGTGGACGAGGGTGTCGTTTATGAGGTCGCCTACTTTGGGTCCACCGAGCCGGTCACTGTGTCGTACCCGACTGCCCCAGTAGGGCGTGCCGTGCTCCTCTCCAAGAGGCCCCCGGGCGCTCCGGTAGTTATGGACAATCGTATCCGTGGCGACGCACTGTCGATGGGTGCTGAACCGCCTCCTGTGTTGTACGAAGGGGCCCTGAATGCGGATTATGCTAGGCATTTCGCGTCACTCATGGGCTGCGCTATAAGGGACGGCCTCAATCCTTGGGATGTGGTCGAGTCGCTCGGGCTGCGGCCAGCGTTCGCCACGCCATGGCTAGGTAGCTACGGTGGGTTGCTGTTGGAGCTCGGGAACAAGGGGGTGCGTGTGCGCGTTCCTCACGCTGGACTGGTCGTGTCGAGGGCGGCGGAGCTCCTCGAGCGTGAGTCCATAGACATGTACGGCATAGTCATGTCAGACTTCGCGGCGTTCTGCGATACAGAGGTGGACGTGTCCGCACTGTCCGCTGCCGCTGGAGGGTCCACGCTGGAAGAAAAAGCGCTCGGGGCAGCCAGCGCGTTGTACCTCGCATACGTTAGGTCAAGGAGGGGCACGTTCGATGAGTGTGTGATATCTGAAATGGACCTCCCGGTGGACCCTTCGCTGGTGAGCGGAGAGGTGCTGGAGACATTTTCCGTGCCAAACAACCAGAAGATATTTCGCATGGTGGTAGGTGCGCTTCACAAGCCCAAGAAAAGGCCAACGGGCACGGTGACGGAGTCGCTGCTGCTTGCGTTGGAAGGCGTTAGGGCGCGCCTGCGTGCGGGGCTGGCCCGCACGCACAAAACAAAGTGGCCGACTTTCGAGGAGTACCTTGTGACGAAGGCTTGACGTTCAACATGGAAAGAGACGTGATAGAAGACCTGCTCGCGCAAAGGGGCGCGTTGCACGTGCACCCCAGAGGGAGCGACGCGCACCTGCGGGTGACTTCCGTTGATCAGCTGGTGGAATCCATTGACGTGGAAGCGGTGACCGACGTGTATCCCGACTGGGTCGAGGCGCTGGACGAGCGCAAGATCATAAAGCGCAAGTACAGAGACCACGGTCCCATACACATAAATGACTCCGGGCCCGTGCGCAACGAAGTCATAGAGTTTGTGGGCAACAGGTTCGTGACGGAAGAGGAGCTCGATAAGTTCTTCTCCAAGCTGGAGGAGGACAAGGGGCGGAAGGTCGACTACAGGAAGTGGTTCAAGCGTAACGGTAGGTACTTCGAGAACGTTAAAGCGAAGGGCAAGAGGCTGCTCATATTGTCCGGATTGGGAAAGAAAGTGTTTGAGCATATACTTCGCAGGAAGACGGACCTCAGAGAGTCCGCTCTGCCGTTTGAGTCGTGGAAAATAGAGGACGACCTCCTGTCCAGTATGGTGGACGAGGCGGTCGGTTCGTGGCACGTCGTGCAGCCGGGGCTGCGGATGCAGCTGGCCGGTCTGCGGCACATAAGGGGGTGGAGCGTGCGGGTTTACCGGCAGGGCGAAAAGCATCGCCGTCTAGAAATGTTGGGCGATGGGAAATCGGTCTCTATATCAGGAGAACCCGGCGGTATGTGGTCGATCGTGAGCGCGTACGGCGACTCGCGAGGTGGACATCTCGATGGCTCGAACGGGCAGGTTCCGCAGCCGGTTATTCACCAACAGGTCGATGAGCCAACCATGGAAGCATGGTTGCGTAAGATAGGGGCCCCTTCGATCGCGGCAGTAGACGTGATGAAGGTTAACGAAGACCACGTAAGCTGATGCCAGCCGCTTCTAAGTCGCAGCAGCGGTTGATGGCGCAAGCCTATTCTGTTCGCTTGTTTCTGGATGGTGACAAGGTCAAAGGCACAGATCCGAGCGACATAGACCCTGACTACAGGGATGAGATAGTCTCGCTGGCAAAGGAGATGTCCAAGGCTGATCTGCGCGACTACGCTAGGACTGGTCTCGCCGGTCTTCCTGAGCGCGTGGGGGAAAACAACGCTAACTCTACGGTGGGGTCGGTCAACGGAATGGGGGCGTGTTCTTTTCCGTCCGGACAGGTGTCGGGGTCGGGCGACGCTGCCCCGTCGCTGATGAGGTTTGCCGAGTTTGGCGAGTACATCAGCAAACGTGTGCGTAAAAGGAAGAAGCATGGACCCAGATAGTAGACGCCAAGATGAAAGCGAGGAAAGTAGACGCCAGGGCCGTACTGTTGGCGGCCGCTATGTTCTGGAATCCTCTTGGGTACGATGCGGCATTCGCGTTGGCGATGGAATTGACGGGGAGCTTCTGGAAAGCGGACGCTCTTTTTTACGCGCTCTCCCTTTCCTGCTTTGGGCTCTACTTCTGGCTTGGCCGTAGACGTCGACTAGCCGCGGCCATAAAAGATCGGCATGAGGTACGCCAAGGTGAGGGATGTGAAGTCGCCAACGCGGGGGACCCCGCTTAGCGCAGGAATAGATCTGTACGTGCCCAACGACGCGTGGGCCGAGGATAGGCCGAACGACAAAGAGGTAGTGGTGCGTCCAGGTGACAGCATACTGGTGCCGTCGGGCGTGAAGTTCAACGTCCCTCCGGGGTACGCCCTTATAGCTTTCAATAAGTCCGGCGTTGCGCTCAAGAAGAATTTGCAGGTCGGCGCATGCGTGGTAGACGAAGACTATACGGGTGAGGTGCAGATACACCTCACCAACATAGGCAACAAGGACGTTGCCGTGTCCCGCGGCGAGAAGATAGTGCAGTTCATACTGGTGCAGGTCGACACGCCCTCCCTGGAGGAGTGTGCGGAGGAGCGCGCGTTTGAAGGCAAGTGCACCGTCAGGGGGGAAGGAAAATTCGGATCAACGGGAAACAGCTGACAATGAGCAACGGATCAAGGATAACGATAGACCTGTCGAGCCAGTCGACGGAGATCAAGTGTGAATGCGGGAGTGACTTGTTCAGGGAAGCGTTCAGGTTCCGCAAGGTCTCCAAGATACTGACGGCGTCCGACAAGGACACGTTGGTGCCCTTGCCGGCCGTAGTGTGCCTGTCCTGCGGGAAGGTCAACGAGGAGCTCTCCGCCAGCATACCAGCTGGACGATGATACTGGACATAGAGAGCCTGTACGGGGGCGACCTCCGTATATCCTATTTCAATAGCGACGGCGGGGTGTCGCTGCGCACGTTCAAAGTGGATGACTGCTCAGACTGGACGCTGTGTTCTCCCAACGACCCAGGTAGGTCTACCACGTTCGTGAACTGGGACGGCCGGCCGGTTAAGAGGCGACGGGTCAAGTTCATGAACAAGTTCTCCGTCGCGGAGTTCATACAGAACCTCCCCGACGCGGACAGGTCCGAGCTGACCGCCCTGACATTCCCCAAGGTGCAGTCCATAGACATCGAAACAGAGGTCATAGACGCGTTCCCCGATCCGGAGGTCGCCCGAGAGAGAATAACCTGTATAGCTATATCGTTCGAGGACTGCCGCACGCTCGTCATGGGCTGGAAACCGATGACGGCGGAGCAGGAGCGGGAGGTCTTCGACTCGCACAGAAAGTACCTGTCCGCTTTCGGGGAGTGGTCGTTCAAGTATCAGTGTTTCGACAACGAGCATTCCATGATGGTCGCGTTCGTGCGCGGCGTGCTGCCCAGGTGTTCCATGGTGATAGGGTGGAACTTCACGGGGTTCGACTGGAAGTACATCACCAACCGGTGCAAACGGCTAGGCATAGACGTGGCGGACGCGTCTCCGTCAAAGAAGCTCTACGTGCAGCGCACCAAAGACGGGCGCGAGATAGAGGTCCCGTTGCACGTGGGGATGGTGGACTACCTGGAGATCTACAAGAAATGGGACATGACCGTGAAGATCAAGGAGAGCAACACCCTTGATTACGTGGCAAACGCCGTGCTGGGGGTGTCCAAACTGAAGTACCCGGGGTCACTGCAGGAGATGTACGAGAAGAGCTACGACCAGTACGTGCTCTATAACGCGGTGGACTCCGCTTTGGTGTGCCTGATACACAAGAAGCTGCGCACGAGTGACGCGGCCTTCAGTGTGGCCGCGTTCTGCAACTTGCCGATATACAAGTCCGGGTCACCGGTCAGTCTGACGGAAGCCTTGCTGTGGAAGGGTTACTACGAGCGCAACATGGTGATAGCCGATGCCAGGGTGGACCAGACTAGGGGGGACTACGAGGGCGCGTACGTCAAGAATCCAACGGCCGGCTTCTACAGCGCGGTGGTGTGCTACGACTATGCGTCGCTGTACCCCTCGATAATGAGGCAGTTCAACATATCACCCGAGTCCTTCGTGAAGAAGGAGTCCAGCCCTGCGTTGCTGGAGCAGGCCAAGAGCGACCCGTCTAAGATAGTGACGGTGACCGGGGCCATATACAAGGCGGAGACTTCAGTGATGAAGGGGATACTGGCGGATCTGTATGCGCAACGTAGGAAGCACAAGGACCTGCACCTGGAGATAGAAAGGTTCCTGGCTAAGCGTAAGAAGAAGTGACGGGGGGTGGAGTAAAAAACATGACACACACAGTGAAGGAGGATATTATGGGCGTCGTTGCGGAAGGTCTCGCCGCTCCCGTTGCGGGAGGGACAGTGTATACCAGGGAAGAGGCTCTGGAGGCTAGCGTTGCTTATTTTGGAGGTGACGACCTAGCTGCTAAAGTGTGGGTCAACAAGTACGCGATGAAGGACTCCGACGGCCGACTATGGGAGAGGACTCCGGACGACATGCACAGGCGCATAGCCAGGGAGATAGCCAGGATCGAGAGCGCGTACCCTAATCCGATGTCAGAGGACGAGGTGTTTGAGTTGCTCAGGGGATTTAGGTATGTCGTACCACAGGGTTCGCCTATGGCGGGGATAGGCAACCAGCACCAGGTAGTCTCGCTGAGCAATTGCTTCGTGATAGGAAACCCGGACGGGATGGGAGACTCGTACGGCGCTATCATGAGGACAGACGAGAAGCAGGTGCAGTTGATGAAACGCAGGTGCGGCGTGGGCTCTGACCTTTCCGACATCCGCCCCGCCGGCGTAGCGGTGAACAATGCGGCCATAACCTCCACCGGCATAGTCCCGTACATGGAGAGGTACTCCAACTCCACGCGCGAGGTAGCGCAGGGGGGCAGGCGCGGCGCGCTGATGCTGACGGTATCCGTCAGGCATCCCGAGGCGGAGAAGTTCGTGGATGCCAAGATGGACACCACCAAGGTCACGGGGGCCAACGTGTCAGTGCGGGTGGACGATGAGTTCATGCGGGCGGCAACCGAGGGGCTGGAGTACGAGCAGCGCTGGCCCATATCCGGTCAGGCGAGGGTCACGGCAAAAGCGGATGCACCGGCGCTGTGGCGTAAGATTATTCACAACGCTTGGAAGTCGGCCGAGCCCGGCGTGCTGTTCTGGGACCGCGTGCTGGCGGAGTCCCCAGCGGACTGCTACTCAGCCCAGGGGTTCAAGACCATAAGCACTAATCCTTGCGGGGAGCTGCCGCTGTGCTCCGGCGACAGCTGTCGCCTGCTGGCACTGAACCTGTACTCCTACGTGAACAACCCCTTCAAGGAGAATGCGGAGTTCGACTGGACGTTGTTCAAGTCGCACGTGCGCAAGGCGCAACGGGTAATGGACGATATCGTAGATCTCGAGCTGGAAAAGGTGGAGCAGATACTGGCCAAAATAGCGTCTGATCCGGAGTCCGACGACATCAAGCGCGTTGAGCGAGAAATGTGGGAAGAGATACGGGAGAAGTGCAGGAAGGGTCGGCGCACCGGCACGGGGGTAACCGGTGAGGGCGACATGCTTGCCGCGCTCGGCCTGAAATACGGCACGAAGCCGGCCACTGATTTTGCCGTAGAGGTTCACCGCGTGCTTGCGCTGGAGGCGTACCGTTCATCGGCGGAAATGGCAAAGGAGCGTGGCGCATTCCCCATGTGGGACCCATCCCTGGAGGAGGCCAACCCGTTCCTGCGCCGGTTGATGAGCGAGGATATCGAATTGTCCAAGGCGCTCACGACTACGGGACGCCGCAATGTTGCGCTGCTAACCATCGCTCCGACGGGCACAGTCTCCATAATGACGCAGACCACTTCCGGAATAGAGTGCGCGTTCCTGGTGGCGTACACGCGTCGGCGCAAGGTGAACCCGCAAGACAAGGGGGTGAAGGTCGCTTTTGTGGACGCCGTGGGTGACTCGTGGGAGGAGTACCAAGTGTTTCACCACCACTTTAGTACGTGGCTGCGTGCCAATGGGCACGACCCTGCTGCGGTAGAACTGATGGGGCCGCTTGAGCTGGGGAAGCTGATAGAGGCTTCTCCTTACCACGGGGCTCTTTCCAATGACGTGGACTGGGTGGAAAAGGTGCGCATGCAGGGCGCCGTCCAGAAGTGGGTCGATCACTCTATATCGGTGACAGTTAACCTGCCTGAGTCGGCCACCGAGCAGCTGGTCAACGACGTTTACGTGGCGGCGTGGAGGGCTGGATGCAAGGGTTGTACCGTGTATAGGGACGGGTCGAGGTCTGGTGTACTCGTGGCATCGGGCAAGGAGGAGGCGACCGAACTGTTTGGAGACACGTCAGCCCCCAAGCGTCCGAAGCGCTTGGACTGCACCGTCACGCGTTTCGTCAACGACGGGGAGAAGTGGATAGGGTTCATAGGACTATTGGACGGTAGGCCCTACGAGCTGTTTACTGGGAAAGTCGACGATTTCCCCGTGCCGGCGTACGTGGATGCGGGAGAGATAGTGAAAGAGAAGAAGGACGGCAATAGCAATTACCACTTCGCCTACTCTGACAGGGCAGGCACTGAGTTGCGCTTGCCTAATCTGAACCACGCCTTTAACGAGGGCTACCACGACCTGGCTAAAACGATATCCGCCATACTCAGGCATGGCATGCCCCTGCCGTACGTGGTGGACCTGCTGGACGGTCTAAAACTGGATGGCGACCTCGTGACCACGTGGAAGGCGGGAGTGAAGAGGACCTTGAAAAAATACATCAAGGACGGCACTGTCGTCGCAGGCAAGAGGTGCCTAGAATGCGGGTCTGACGGCCTCCAGTATAAGGAGGGCTGTGTGTCGTGCACTTCCTGCGGATCCAGCAAGTGCGGGTGATCGTTGATCGTGAGGGGGCCGTCAGTTGTTTAGGGGATAGGCTGCGTAGTTTCGGTAAATAGACCAACGCCATGGCAGAGATTTCGAGTTTCAAAGACTTTCAGCGCAGCAAGTTCCCGTCCAGCTTGGTGGAGGAGGCGGTCGACCTAATCCTGACCAGGGACCGGATAGACGAGTCAACCCACGATGGAAAAGTTGACCTGGACCAGCTGCTGTCCATCTGCGTGACTGACCATCGGTGCGCTGGATTGGAGCAGACGGAAGTGAAGTCCGCCGTGTCCAGGCTGTGCGAGGCCCGCGGTGTAGAGGCCGCCTCCATGGTCGATGAGAAGTCCATGATCGGACCGATGTCGTCTAAGATAGACCTCTCCAATAGCGCTAAAAGCATCACAGCTCGCGTGCAAGGGCTGATCGGTCGCATGGCCACCATGAGCTTCGAGGCGATCCGTGACGAGTTCAGCAAGATACTCTCCGACGGCGGCACTCATGCTTCCGACAGCACGCGCAGCAAGTGGATGGCCGTCATAAGCAATGCCAGGGGCAAGGTGGACATCATGCGCAGCATAACTAACCTGTACCTGAAGGGTGCCGGGCTTGGGGTGGAGTGATGCGGGACATAGCTTCCATGCTGAAGTTCGAGGGAGACGCCCTGCGTAAGCGGGTGACCGCCGTACTCAAGTTCAGCAAGCCAGCCTTTCTTAGGGAAGAGTCGGCCGTAGCTAGGAGGCTGAGGGAGGTTGGAGGCGTGGAGTTCCAGAGGGTATCTAACGCTGACGACCCTAACGTAGAGTTGCACGTGGACTTCCCGACGGCAGAAGCCAGGGATGGGTTTCTGCTAGACCCGCCTTCGTCGTTGGTGACGGAGAGTAGCGAATGGGAGGTACCTGAGGAAAAGGAGAGGCCCGATCCGCGCCTGCGGTTCACGCTAAAGGACGATGCCAACATAGAGAAGGCGGACAGGGCCCTGCGCACTCTCAAGCTAAGATTCGACGTGGTGGAAGGCGCCAGTGGGTCGGTGACATACGTGTTTTCCGACATCAACAGCAGGAACCATGCGTTCCAGGAGGTGCTTAAGTCCATCGACAGGGACAAAGAGTCCAGCGCCTGGCGTCGGCGCTAGATACCTGCATGAGTGTTTTCAGGTACTACCATCGCATTTGGGACGGCCATCGCATGATCCAAGTGGGGGCCGGCGACCGGTACGAGGTGAATGAGGACGGTTCTGGCGCCTACTATTCCCCAACCGATGGCCGGATAGAGTTCGCTCCAGGCGACCTCATGCAGTGCACCGGGGTTAGGGATAAGAACGGCGAGATCGTTTATGAGGGCGACCTTCTCTCTGCGGGAGGGGTTAACTTCGTTGTCTTCTGGCTGGACGGGGGCTTCTACCTCAAACCGGTAACGGCCAACGGCGACTGGGACGACATCGAGGTGTCCGCTGCCAGGGAATTTGCGCTAGTAGGCCACTCCAAGGGTTGATCCTGTAAGACGACCGTTTGGTAGCCATTGACTTGGCTGCTGCTGTCTGATAATAGAATGGTCTGCACCGCGATAAAGGCGGCTTCAACTATTGTCAACGTCAGCTGTAGTAAAGGTCAAGAAAGTTGACCACAAGGGAGTGCGTGATTTCTTCCGCACTATGCTCATGATAGATGAGTCCGTGTACTTCACGCTGGATTCGTCCAGCGTGGCGACTGCCATGTACACACCCAATAAGGACACAGCCATGCTGAGGTCTATTCCGGCGGCGGGATTTATGGACGTCCAGTCGCCGTTGACCTCGCCGGTGAGGATCGCGCTGTACAAAGGCAACGCACCTCGATTCCTAAAGTACCTGGACTCATTCGACCAGGACGCCACTTCCGCGACAATACACACGGCAGTGCACAGGTCCGACGGGCACGTTTACGCCACTAAGATAGACCTGAGGGACGAGAAGCTGCGTATGACAGTTCACTGCATGGATCCGGCCATGGGGTTCGTGGCGATGACAGCTGAGCAGTCCGGTCGGGCGTTCAGCGATCCAGCGTCCATTTACGAATTTGATCTGCCCAAGGACGAGCTATCGAAACTTGTCAAGCTTACTTCGCTAGTGCAGGAGGACACCAAGCTAGTGTCGCTGAAGTGTGAGGGGGGCGAGGTCAGGGCGACGTGCGATCTGTTCGACCTCGTGCTGGCAAAGTCCAGAGGAGCGACCGCTGCCAAGGATTCCCTGCTGTTCAAACAGTTTTTCGAGCGCATACCCTTCGAGGGGTATGCCGTTCGCGTTTACAAGAACAAGATGGTCATGTCGTCCTCTTCAAGTGACGTGAGGCTGGCCATCAACCTGGCCATACAGCCATGACGGCAGAGGAGCTATTGTCCCGCGACCCGAACGATATTTCGGACGAGGAGGCCGCGTGGCTGGCCAATCAGTCGCAGCTGCATTTTAGCTTCGAGAAGTCCATAAAGCTCATTCTGAACTCCATCTACGGCGCTTTCGCTAACGAGTTCTTCCACTTCTACAATACCGCCATAGCGGAGACTATAACCCTGCAGGGCCAGGACGCCATAAAGTACACGGAGACTGTTACCAATCGCTACTTCGCTGAGTTCTTTCATAAGGACAGGGAGGTGCTGGAGAGCCTGGGGGTACCGGCGGGGTCCGACATCGACAGAGTCGCCAGACCTGTGGCAGTCTACGCTGACACGGATTCGCTGTACATCTCGTTCAGCGAGCCCATTCGTGCATGCGGGTGGACTGGAACGGCAAAGGACTTCGTGCTCCAGTTAAACAGATCCAGGCTAGCGGGGTACTTCAAGCACGTGTTGGTCAAGTACGCGGAAGAGAGAGGGGTGGAAAACTATCTCGACTTCGAGCTGGAGACCATCGCTGACAACGCGATATTCGTAGCCAAGAAGAAGTATATCCAGAACATCGTATGGAAGGACGGGAAGGACTACGCGCCGCTGACTTTCATAAAGCCGACGGGGTTGGAACTGGTGCAGTCGTCCACGCCTGTGTTCTGCAGGGAGAGATTGGTGGAGATCATGAAGTTCATATTCTCCAAAAACTCCCCCTCCACGGAGAACTACGCCGAGCTGGTAAAGCTGATAAAGAAGGTGAAGAAGGAGTTCGAGCTGTCCAGCGTCGAGCGAATATCCATGACGAGGTCCGTGTCGGACTACGGCAAGTACGTGCTGGAGGACACGGAGAAACTGGAGCTTGCCTCAGGGTGCCCGATACATGTGAGGGCCGCCGCGTACCACAATCTGCTGGTCGCGAAGAACCCCAAGTACAAGACCAGGTACCAGCTCCTGCGCAGCAAGGACAAGATAAAGTGGTACCATTCGCTGGACGACGCGTGCAACGTGTTTGCGTACAAGCCAGGCGTGTACCCCTCGGAGATAGCTCCCAGGATGGACGTAGAGAAGCAATTCAAGATGACCGTCCTCGAACCGCTCAACAGGGTGATGGTCCCGGCGGGGTATCAGGCGTTGGACCCTAGTCTTGCTTACACGATAGGCCTGTTCTGATGGTGGACGACAGGATACGCGGGATCGGGCGCGTCGTCGAGAGCGTGCTGTTCAGGGAGTGCCAGACCGGAGTAGACAACGCCACGCATGTCTTGGTCAAAGCGTCGCTGGAGGACCAGCTCGTGGAAGAAGGGCTAGTCCTGCACGGAGAAGATGGGGCGGTGTCGGTATTGTTCGAGAATGGTGAGGTGCTGGTGACGGTATCCGTGGAAGAGGGCGTGGTGACCGCGTCTTCCGATGGGATGGGCGTGCTCGTCACGCTCCCGCTCAAGCATAAAAGAGGCTGATGAGCAAATCAACTACCAGAGAAGCAGCGGTGCGCGACAAGGAGTCGTTCTCGTTGGGCGAGCTGCGCAAGGACCTGCGCGTGCACGTTCCTTTCGGGGACGTCATAGCCGACTCCACGTACTCGAAGATACAAGAGTACATCGGCACTGGCAACTACAACCTGAACGCGTTGATATCCGGCTCCCTGTTCAGGGGCGTGCCTAACAACAGGAGCGTTGCACTGGTCGGCGAGTCCGGCGTGGGCAAGACGTACCTGCTGCTCAATCTCTGCAGGGAGGCCCAGAAGATGGGCTACCACATCATATACTTCGACTCGGAGGGTGCGGTCGACAGCGAAACGGTCGTGGGGTTCGGCGTTGACCCGCGCAGGATGGATCTGCAGCCGGTGGCCGAGCTCGGGCAGTTCAAGTCGGCAGTGACAACCATCTGTCAGAAGCTGACCGACGCCAAGAAGGCCGGAAAGCAGGTGCCGAAGATCATGATATGCCTGGACTCCATGGGCATGCTCGCCTCCGAAAAGGAGATCAACGACGCGGTGGAGGGCAAGTCCTCGGCGGACTTCACGAGGGCCAAGACGATACGATCCATATTCAGGATCATAACGTCGGCTATGACCGGGCTCGGCATCCCGTTCATCTACACCAACCACACGTACGCATCGGTAGGGCCGTACCCGACCATCAACGTGTCAGGCGGCGGGGGGCAGGTTTACTCCCCCTCCGTTATGCTTAACCTGACCAAGGCCAAGCTGCGCGATGGCAGCGACGAAAAGGTGCAGACGGGTATAGTGGTGACGGCTAAGCCTCTCAAAAATCGTTTGGCAAAGCCCGGAGAGACGAAGCTCCACATACACTTCACGCAGGGAATGAACCCGTACATCGGGCTGCAGGACTACATCTCGTGGGACAACTGTGGTATAGAACGTGGCAACATCCTCTATGAGAAGGACGTTGCGAAGATGAAGGCCGACGAGAAGGGCCGGGTGAAGAAGTTCTCTTACAAGGAGGGAGACGTGGAGAAGGAGGCGTACTTCATGCCCAAGGCCACTGCTCAGAAACTGGTGGTGCGTCACCTTGGTGACACCGTCACCGCGGCGCAGTTGTTCACTCCGAGGGTGTTCACGAGAGAAGTGCTCGAGCAGATAGACGTCAACTGTGTGTCTCCCAGGTTCAAGTACAACGTGGACGATGACCCGGAAGAAATGGCCGCGTTCCTAGGCGACGACGCCCAGCAAGACGCCCAGCAAGACGCCCAGCAAGACGCCCAGCAGGATGTGGCTGAGTAAGGAGGCGCCTCCATTCACGGAGGTGTGGGAGCGACCCGAGGGGTCGGGTCTGCTTCGTGTGACCATAACCAGATCGGGCAACGGAGTGGTAGTTCGCGAGGTGCGCACGGGCCCACTTTCGGCCAATGTTGGGGTAGAATATGTCGCTTGGTCGGTTGCCGAAGTCAAGCGCAAGTACGGAATTGCCCTCGTATAGCTGACATGCTCATACCGGTAAACAGGCCTAGACTAAAGCACCTCACGGGTTCCTTCAGGGGGTCTCCTTTCTATCCGGAAAGGGACGACGTGGAGTACGTTGCTCTCAAGTGGTACTACATGGACGGTGGGAGGGCTAGCATGCCCAAGAAAATGCAGGACGACGAGCAGGGACCTGTTTTCACTGATAGGGCGGTGCTCGACCGCATGGGCGACGATGCTTCCCCCGTGTTGGACGCCATGGTAGCTGACGGCAGCTTGGAACTAGTCGGGGAGTCTGGCGGGCAACGACGACTGAGGCTGAAGTCCTCCCTCGTCTACGGTCCGCCGCGCGCATGACAAGCTGCCGAGGCCATCTCTGGCCATAATAGGCTGAGCATGGAGGCTAGGGAGTTCGAGAAGGTCTTCTTCAAGTTTATCTGCGCGCACCCGCGCTACTTCTCCTCCGTTAGGCCGGAGTTTTTCGGACACGACGCGCTGGCGGCGATGTTCGAGATATCGGCCAAGTTCTTCGAGAGGTTCAAGAGGGTGCCGGACCGCGACCAGGTGAAGAAGGTCGCCTCCGGCACGGAGCGGTACCGGTCCCGGCTGGACGAGTCCATGGTGGACATCGTCTTCGATGAGCCCTACGACACGCTCGACCCCGAGTGGGTGCTCCAGAAGTGTGAAGCATGGATAAAGTGGAAGAACCTCACCGCGTCGTTGGTCGACGTGGTGGCAATGGTCAAGTCGGCCAGGGTGGACGCGGACAACGTCGAGGAGATGGTCACCAGGGTGAAGACCGTCATAAACGACCGCAACAATGTCAACTTCAGCAAAGACCTCGGCAAGGATTTTTTCCGCGCTGCTGACCATTACTCCCCGTCAGACCTCAAGATATCGACCAACCACAACTTCGTTGACCGGCTGACAGGGGGGTACCGCAAGAAGACCGTGGTGGTGTACGCAGGGGAAAGCAACGTCGGCAAGAGCATCTGGCTGGCCAACGACGCAGTGAACTTCGTCAAGGCAGGCAAGAACGTGTCGGTGATATCGGCGGAGATGGCCGACACCGATTTCATACAGCGCATAGGCGCGAACCTTCTGGATGTCGACATATCCCAGTACGAGAGGGTGTCAGCCGACGAGGAGGCGATGGCGGAGCGCTTGGCCAGATTGGACGACGCAATAGTCAGGCCAGGCCGACTGTTCGTGAAGGAGTACCCCACGTCCATGGCCACCGTAATCGACATAGAGGCGTACCTGAAGGAGCTCGAGGCCGCGAAGGGGGTCAAGCTAGACGTCGTGGTAATCGACTACGTGAACATTCTGTGCAACCACCGTAACCCCAACAGCGAGAACACGTACATGAAGGTCAAGCAGCTCATGGAGGACCTCCGTGCCATGGCCGTGCGCAACTCGTGGGTTGTGATAACCGCCACGCAGGTCAACAGGCAGGGGTACGACTCCACGGAGATGACCATACTGCACATAGCAGAGTCGGCCGGCCTTACGCACACGGCCGACGTGATCTACGGCATAATACAGGACATGCAGATGAAGGCCAACAGCACGTACTGGCTCAAGATACTCAAGATCCGTAATGGATCGGGAAAGAACATGAAGTGCAGGTACGGCATCGACTACACGCGGATGAGGCTGCACGAGACGGAAGACCTACTGGAAGGACCCCTATGAAGAAGCCGGTAAAGGACAAGATATTCAACAACACCTTCGACACTACGGAGGTCAGTTCGACCCCCATATCCTTCAACAAGGACTCGCTGATGTCCGACGAAACGGTCGACCAGCAGGTAGACCGTGCAATGGTGGAGGAGCGCATAGAGCAGGCGGTGGGCCGGTGTGACTGGGCGGTGGAGATGCTGGGCAGGGAGAACGCGGCCAAGACGGTCACGAAGGCCGAGGCCAACTCGCTCTTCAAGTTCTTGTTCGACGAAGTCGGTGGCCACAGCGTGGAAGTTTTCGCCTACATGGAGCGAGAGATGGACCTTGACCCATCCAGACTATACGACAACCTGTCCAACTCTATAAAGACGGAGCTGCACGAGGAGCTCCGGAGGCGCGGCTACCTCAAGGGGCAGCGCAATGTGATGCCATGAGGGTCTATATGGTGGCGGATTCCCACTTCGGGATGCGGTCCAACAGCCCGGAGTGGCTAGACATAGCTGCGGGGTGGTTCGAGAACCATTTCGTCCCCGCCCTGCGCGCCGAGGTGCGTCCCGGGGACGTGATGGTGCACCTGGGCGACGTGTTCGATAACAGGCAATCGCTCAACTTGTTGGTGTTGCACAGGGGCATATCCGTTTTCGAGACCCTGTCGGATGTGTTCAAGGGCGGCGAGGTGCACGTCATTGCCGGCAATCACGATGTCATGAAGCGCAACTCCAACGAGGTGTGCTCGTTGGATTGCCTGAAGTGGATACCGAGGGTGCTGGTGCACAAGAAGCCCTCGGTCATACAGCTCGGCGGGGCCAGCGCGCTACTCATGCCGTGGTTGCCGGGACCAGGCGAAGAGCAGGAGTGCCTGCGCAAGCACGGCAACGTCGACTACGTGTTCTGCCACACCAACTTTCTGGGCATGCGGCTAGACGGACACCACACGGTGGACGAGGCCGCCCTGTCGGTGGAGGATCTGCGCCCCTTCAAGAGGGTGTTCTCCGGTCACATCCACCTGCGGCAGGACTTGCGCAACGTGCACATGTTGGGCAACCCGTACCAGATGACGCGGTCAGACGGGGGGAACCGCAAGGGATGGCACGTGCTGGACGTGCCGACGGACTCGTTGCGCTTTGTGGAGAACGAGGTGTCCCCTGCATTCAAGCGCGTGCACCTGCCGCAGTGGAACGACCGGCCGCTGGACGAACTCCTGGAGGAGTGCAAGGGCCACATGGTGGACCTCTACGTGCCCAACTCGTGGTTTGTAAAGGGCTATGCCGTTTCGGCAGTCTCGGCCGCCGTTTCCGAGGTCACCAGGTCGCTTGATGTGGTGCCCTATGACGAAGGCAGGACAGACGAGCCGCCGCCGTTGGACGCCGGCTCGCAGTTCAGCATGATGGACATGTGCAGGCGTTACGTGGGCGGCATGGGCTCGATAGACGCGCCCACCAGGGAAAAGGTGGTGCGCAAGCTAGAGGAACTGTATAAGCAAACCGCAGATCTATGAACATAGAAAGCGCGGAGTGGCGTAACTTCAACTCCTACGGTAACGTGACCCAGCGGGTTGACTTCTCCAGGACTGGGGAGTTTTACAACCTGTACGGACACAACGGAGGCGGTAAAACTACGATAGCCGAGGTGCTAGGGTTCGCACTCTACGGGAAGGTGGAGGGCAAGACGAAGACCGACCTAGTCAACCGCACTAACAAGTCCATGTGGTGCAGGGTAGCGCTCCGGTGCAAGGGGAAGTCGGTGGTCGTCACCCGTGGGGTTGCTCCGTCGCTGTTTGACGTTACTATAGATGGTGAGCAAGTGGATACCGCTGGCGTAGCCAACGTGCAGGACTTCCTGGAGACGGAAGTGTACGAATTGCCGTATGCGGTGTTCAAGAACGTGCTGGTGCTCAGGATAAGCGACTTCAAGTCGTTCCTGGCGATGACCCCGGCAGACAAGCGCAACATAGTGGACAGGCTGTTCGGGTTCTCCTCGCTCAATCAGATGCGGGAGCTTGTCAGGGGGGAGCGGCGCACGGTCAAGGAGGACCTGGCGGAGGCGGAGGCCGACGTTCGGTCGCTCTTGGAGAGCGTGGGCGCCATGGAGGCGAGGTTGGAGGCTGCAGTCAAGCAGACCGCTGAGGACAGGGAAAGGACCCTCGTCGAGCTGCGGGCGTCCATAAAGGAGTCGAAGGAGAGAAAGGCGTTCGTCGACGCCTCCATAGAGAGGTTGAGGTCCGCCGCGGTTGGCCTGGTGTCCGAGAGGCTTGCGTTTGTCAGGGACATGGACAGGGGTTCCGTGGAGGAGAAGTCGTGCCGCGGAAGGTTGGAACTTTTCGAGGCTGGGCGCTGCCCGTACTGTGAGAGCGACCTGACCGCGGGGCTGCACGACGGCGTTGTCGATGGGCTGCGTGCGCGTGCCGAGGCCCTGTCGAAGGCCGTGCTCTCGGCTCGGATGTCGGCTGAGGCTGTGTCAGCCAAGGAATCCGCTGTGTTAGCCAAGACAAGGGAACTGTTGGACGAGTCCTCTGTCGTAGAGAGGCGGTTGAACAGGATGATGGCTGACGCCAGGTCCATGCTGGCCACGAGGTCGGACGGCCCTGACGCCATACGCGGGATGCTCAGTGAGGTCGAGGGCAAGGTCAGGGCAAGGCGGGAGGAGGCCGGTAAGGCGGAGGCGGAGGACTTCTTCCTGTCCACTGTCGAGGGCGTGCTGAGCGACTCCGGTGTTAAGGGCTACGCCATGAGCACCGTGTTGCCTGCGCTCAACCAGTCCATTCGGGAGACGGCTTCCCGCATGCACGTGCCCTACGAGGTGAGCCTCAACGAAGCGTTCGACTGCGTGGTCACGCACATGGGGGAGGAGCTGTCACACAGGACGCTGAGCACTGGCGAGCGCAAGAAGACCGATATCGCCATAATAGTGGCCTTGGTTAGGATGCTTAAGGTGAGGTATCCGTCGCTCAACCTCCTGTTCCTGGATGAGCTTTTCGTGGGCATGGACGCCGGGGGGATATACGAGTCCAGCCGCTTGCTGTCCGAGCTCTGCAGGGAGCACGGCATGAACATTTGGGTGATGCACCACGCAGAGCTCCCTGGGGACTTCTTTGACAGACAGGTGACCGCGGTCAAGGACGCGGGCTTCTCCAGGATAGAGATGTCCGCCGTTCAATAAATAGTCGGTGTCCAGGTACGACCTACACTATAACTACGACGATGTCTTCCTGCGCAGCGTAGTGGTGGGGTTCGTGAACCTGCTCCACGACAAGGTCTCGTGGCACATGCAGACGGGCAGGGGCGTTGGCGAGCGTCGAGAAGTGAGGGTGCCGTTCTACTTCAGCACTGCGGGGCAGGAGAGGTTCCTGCAGGACAATTTCTTGAACGACGTCGTCACGGACCAGGCCGGGGACAAGGCGGAGGGCCCCTACAACAAGATACCCAGGGGGATAGTCAACATGGAGGGTGTGACGGTGCTCTCCAACGAGATCACCAACAAGCACATACGCGTTTCTCGCACACGCATGCAGGAGGACGGCACCCTGAGGTCCTACTCCGTGGAGGCCTTCTGGGTGCCCCTGGAGATGCAGTTCGACGCGACCGTGCACGTGGATAACAACGTGGACCAGTTCAAGTGCACCGAGGCGGTGCTGAAGTCGTTTTACAAGAACAGGCTGTTCCAGATAGACGCAGCGTCAGTTCGGGTCCCTGCGCTGGCCTACTTGCCGGAGGAGTTCAGCCTCCCCCGTACGTTCGATTTCAAGTTCGACGACCAGAAATCTTACTCGGTTAAGTTCCCCATACACGTTAAGGTGATGATGCCCGTGTTCGCCGACGACACGGAGGTGTTCAGGGGCCTCTCTATACAGTCGTTCTCTACGTCTGTTTCCATGGGCCCATTGAATTCTGCGCCGCCCCTGTTGTCCAACGTGCAGGGGGGCACGTCTTCACCTATAACTGAAACCGCCGCCTCGCCGGTCTTCGTGCAGTCGGTGGTGGGCGGTCCGTCCGGACAGCAGGCCCAGCCGCTGACGTGGCCGCTGTCGCCCAGCACTCCGCTGCCGCCAGGCGGGGGAAGCGCTCCGTATACATAACCGCAATGACCGCCATAAAGTCTTACCACCAGTTCCTGGTGGAGAACCTGTCAGCTGAGTACAATTATTACGGTCCAGGGTCCTTGTACCCGTTGGTGGCGAAGCTTGCCGACGAGGGGAAGGATGCCGCGTTCGTGTACCGCTACCTGACGGGACTTGGGATAGATGGGTCTCGCAAGAGGCACGTGATAGAGAGGGCGTTTCCCGGGCAGGCCTATGGCGAGTCGTTGTTCGAGGACGTCGCGGTCAATGAGGACGAGATCGACGATCTCATATCAGCAGAAGTCGAGGACGACCTGTCCGGATCCAAAAAGAAGGGAGATGGCAAGGGTAAAAAGGACAAGGACAAGGACAAGGACGGCGAGGAAGACGGCGGCGAGGAAGAAGACGGCAATGAGGAGGACGGTGACGAAGATGGCGAAGAGGACGAAGGCACTGAGGACTCCGATGAGACGGCGGTCATCAAGAGGGTCCTCAAAGACCAAGGCAAGCTAGATCGCATAAGGTCAATACTGAAAGAGTCGTGCCTCATCGACCTCCCAGAAGACGCCGACCACGGGTCAGTCAGAGAGGCGGAGTCCCTGATGAGGTCGGTGGAGATGGGCAGCGAGAGCTCGCCTTACGTCATGTTCTACTCCCACAGGAACGACAGCGGAGGCACCTTCCTCTCTGCGGGCGCGAAAGATAAGGCCGACCTCACGAGACTGGCGTCGTTGCTGAACATACAAGAATACTACGTGTACAGGCACGGCTTTAAGGACCTCACGGAAGAGGGCGGCGGAGCAGAGTACCTGGAGCACTGGAAGGGCCCCGACCGTTCGTTCGTGGGGGGCTACGCGAACGCCGCATCAAAAAGGATATTGTGAGCATGGTTGCAAGAGCGAGGATAAAGGAGTTTGGCCTGGCGGACAGGCTGCAGGCGTTGCACGGCGCCCTTAGCAAGGGGTCGGTGGCCAGGGTGTCCGTCGAGCGTTTGCAGGGGGCCGCGGCTTCCTTGGAAGAGTCGGCCATCGCCGACAATGGTCATGACCCGTTTGTTCGTTCAACAGCAGCGGTGCTTTCGGCCTGCGCGTCGGAGTTGACCAGGCACGACACTCAGCCGGCCGTGAAGAAGTTCCTCCTGGAGTGCGAGAGGTTCGTGGCCGATAACGTCGCCTACTTTCGCGTAGAGGAGACGCTCGCCAGGCTGCAGTATTCCAAGAACGCGTCGGCGTTCGGTCAGGCCATCGCAGGGCTCGCCGGTGCCAGGTCGTCAGACTCTCCTGACTCTTTCGTTGCTGGCAACCTTAGCGGTTTCAGGTGGATACCGGAAGTGAACTCGCTGTTCGAGGAGTGCTCCGTGCGAGCTGGCCTGTCCCTGGAGGACGGTCGTGGCGGCTCTCTGGAGGTTTCTCCCGTGCTGTCCGCGGTCCACGTGGTGGAGTCCGCCGGCGCCGTCTTCTTTTCGGAAGGGCTGGCGCTACAGAGCGATGGTCGTGAGGTGCGGCTGACCGCCGTCCCCGCGGAAGAATTCGCGGTGTCGGCTGGGCTGCACGGCGTGTTGACCGAGTGTAGCTACTCGGGCGGGTGGCTGTCCTTCTGCCCCAATGACCGGTGTGTGATGCGGCTGTCCCTCGCGGAGGGCACGGTGGTGGCCGAGGTGCCTGGGAAGCCAAAGATGACCGTCCCCGTGGACGGCGTCGGCAAGCTTGTGGAAGACCTTCGTTCCACGGGGGGCATACGTCCCAACGACATGGCGCGCGTGGAGAGGTTCGTAAGGCTGGTGTCCGAGCGTGAAGGGCTGGCTGAGATAGATGGGGCCGTGCGTATTAGCGACCACAAGAAGGGCATATCGGCGACCGTGTTCGTAACGGAACAGGGTGTGTTCGTGCAGCGTCGCAACCCCGCCATGGGGCTGAACGTCGTGGCTAAGCTCGACCCCGCTGCCGCTATTGAAGAGGTGCGAGGATTCGTCGGCTACGACATAGCCGGCATGGTCAAACACCTGACCGACACGCCGGCGAGCGCGTTGGACGAGGAGATAGCCAGAGCGGAGGAAAAGCTTGCCGCCGTAGACGGGCTAGCCGCTGAGCGCGGGGTGACCGACCAGGCCGTCGTCGAACGCGCCAAGGAGGCAGTGCGTGCGAGGATAGGGGTCCTGCTGGAGAAGAAGGCCGCTGGCAAGAAGGACGACCTCGAGGGCTTCTCTCCTGGGGAGGCGGCTGAGGATTTTTCTTCGCACAACGGCGACGCCAAGAAGGGAGAGAAGCTGAAGGTTCGCTCGGTGGAGTACACGAAGGGCGGACCCAACGACGAGATAGAGGTGGTGCTTTCCGATGGCAGGATGACTCGCACCGCGAAGAAGAACGTGCTCGCCACCGCCTGAACAATCCGGCATGCCTAACTACGTAAACAACTCGGAACTTTACTCCGAGATATGCGAGTCCCTCAGTAAAAAGGAGCTCACGCCGCGCGCCCTGGAGATGCTGGGGCTGATAGTCACCAACGCCAACAAGAGGCTCAAGTACACCAATCCGGACGACAAGGAGGACTGCGTGGCCTTCGCTTACATGGAGGTGGTCAAGTATTGGAACAGGTTCAATCCCGATAAGTCCAAGAACGCGTTCGCCTACTTCACTCAAATGGCAAAGAACGGGTATGCCAAGGGCTGGGATATACTGCACCCTAAGCGGTACAAGGGCACGATCAGCATGAACGGGTCTGAGGCCTCTCCGGACGGCATATTCTCCTTGTGAGCCACGTCAATAAACTGCAGCACTGGAATGTCTATACAGACTTATAGGAGGTTTCTGACAGAGGGGCAGAGAGCTGCGCCGCAGCAAGACCTCGTCGATGGCTTTGACGTCCTGACCGAAGAGCAGGCGCTGGCGCTCATCACCGAGGATTTCCCACCAATCCTGCTGACCGTTCCGCCCAAAGATCGCGGCTACCTCGCTCGTTTTCGCGGCGCGAATAACGCTTCGACGCAGACGGAGATACCGAAGGACAAGGCCAACAAGAAGCCCTATTCCAATGAGGGCACGCTGCTTGTGTACGTGAAAGATGGGCAGGTTTTCGCGTACGGCGACGGGACCTTCATAAGCGTGGTCCACCCCAACTTTGAAAAGATACAGGGCTGGCAGCAGTACAGGAACAGGCGGATGGGCGGCGTCAGCCTGACACGTAAGGACGCCATAGAGTTGGCGGACCAGGTGTTCCACATCGCTACCGACGACACCAATTCCGAGCTCAGGCGCGACCGAGCGAATACCAAGCCTAACGAGAAGACAGACAACGCGGCGGTGTTTGTCGCCAGGGCCAAGGCGCTGCTGTCCGGGTACGTCGACAGGCTCCACGCGAAGCTCGACTCCCTTAGGCTGGAGGCGGTAGGACTGTGCTCTGACGTGATGGGGAGCATGCCTGAGAGATGCAAGAACAAGGAGTTCTCCGACTACAGCAAGTTCGAGGATGCTTTCAAGGGGCCGTCCAGTGACAAGCTCAAGATAGCCGTGGCTCGCATGATGAAGATCTCTGCGGCGCTCCGTGATATAGAGAACGAACGCTTCAGCCAGTACGAGTGGAACGGATCGGACAAGTTTGACCCAAAGGTGGCTGCGTCCAAGATGGCCGCCATCAGTGATAGGCTCAAGTCGCTCGTCGCATGAAGACCGTGAGGGACTTTCTGCTGGAGGGAGACATGAAGAACGTGTTCGACATGCCCGACGGGTGGTGGGCGAAGTGGAAGGAGCTGCACAAGGGCGAGTACGATGTGGACAAGGACGACTTCAGGGACACCGTTGACGTCAGGCAGGGCGGGTCGTTGGTGTTTACCTATGACAAGACCCGTAATAAGGTTTTCACGGACAGGCCGCTGGACTTCCTCCTCGAGAGGAGGGCTTGACTCCCATACATAGTCGGTGGGCCACGACATCAAGTCAAACAGGCCTAGCCGTACGGCCAGGACCCAGCAGGGGTATTACCCGTTGAACGAGTGCCGCAAGTACCGCGGCCCCGGTCCTTGCATTTACCGTTCGTCGTGGGAGCGGATGTTCTGCCAGTATTGCGAGAGGTCGCCCGACATACGCTGGTGGACGTCCGAGGCGTTCGCCATACCGTACCACAACCCGTTTGACGGCAAGGACCACTCCTACTTCCCAGACTTTCTCCTGTTCATGGAGGACGGGTCCAAGATCATAGCCGAGGTCAAGCCCAAGTTCCAGCTGGTGCCTCCGCGCAAGCCACGGTCGAAGTCCCCTGACGTGCTGCGGCGCTACCAGCGCGACCTCGACACGTATCGCACGAACATGCTCAAGATACGGGCAGCCAAGGAATTCGCAGAACGGCGCGGCGCGCGGTACCTGCTGGTGACCGAAGACTTCTTCAAACCGAGCGCGGCGGTATGAGGATGTTCCTGGACGTCCTTCAGGAGGTGATAGCGCTGGTGCGCGCGGAGGTGCGCGAGGGCCAGAGGCAGGACGACGTTGAGCTGCGCTCGTACGAGTGGATAACCCGCGAACTGGCGGACCCCTCTTCCACGCGCGTGCAGGCTGAACCTGGCGGCAGGTTCCAGCCCGGCAAGATGTACATGTTCCAGTACAACCCCAAGTACAAGGACACGCTGGACTACTACGACACTCATCCAGTCATGCTACACCTCGGTACTATAGCCAGGGGGGAGTCGCGACTGGAACTTGGCGTGAACGTTTCGTGGTACCCGCCCGCGCCCAGGCGGTTCATCGTGGAGCGCGTGAGGGAGATGTACGAGGCGAGGTACGATGCGGCGGAGAGCGCTCATCCAGGCATGGCATTGGAGCAGAAGAAGGTGTTTCTCAACGTGTACAGGCTGCGGCACTACCTGGACCACCTGGGGTTTTCGTTCGCCATACGGCAGTACTTGCCGGGCCGTGTCGTGTCGCAGCGCGTGGCCATAGAGTACGGAAGTTGGGAGCGCGCGCTGGAACTCAACGTGCCGCCGGGCAAGTTCCCTGATCTGCACGGTAAACGGTCGTTGCCGGTGATATACCAGGATTTCTTCAGGCACCTGCGTAAAGTGAACGAGGACCGCTCAGGTCGCAGGGAACGGATAGCTGACCAGCGTCGCAGGCAGAACCTGTACCGCTTCGTGGACGGCAACTCGCTCGGCTGAGCACAAGGAATAGATAGTGTGATACTACTAGCATGAGCGGTTTCGTAGACGGCAGGGAGCCGGGCAAGCAACGTCTTGTGTCGAAGATCCTCAGGGGGCTGAGCTCCTTCGGGATGAGGTATGACGACCTGGTCATCAGGCAGTCACAGACCATAGGCATAAACGAGGACCGCTTCGGGTGGAGAATCGACCCCCGCAACCTGCAGGGGGGCGACTACGACGACTACAAGTTGTTCGCGAGTTTGTCCATGACGGACACCTCGTTGAGAAAGAACATCTCGTTCTACGATAAGACGTACCGCAAGAAGAGGGAGGACCTGCGGAAGTTCGCCGTGCAGGACGAGATCGAGGACATCCTTGACATCATCTGTGACGATGCGATGGTGATGGACGACCGCAACTACTTCTGTCGTCCGTTGGTCTACGACGGGGACAACCTGTCGCCGAGCGTGCTGGAGAAGGTGAAGGGCTCGCTCTCGTCCAACTTCAAGAAGATCTACCAGTACTTCGGGTTCAACGATGACGTGACAGCGTGGAGCTACTTTCGCAAGTGGCTCATAGACGGCTACATCGCCTTCGAGATCATCTACGACAACCCGCAAAAGCCCACGACCATAGTGGGCTTCAAGGAGCTCGATCCCGTGACGCTGGAGCCGGGGTTGGACGAAAAGGGGCAGCGGGTCTGGAAACAGTTCAAGGACGACCCCACCAAAGAGCGCAAGGTGTACGACTCGCAGGTGATCTACATCAGCTGGAGTCAGATGAACGCTCCCGGGCGCGTGTCGTACGTGGAGAGGCTGGTGCGGGCGTTCAACTTGCTGCGCATCATGGAGCATTCCAGGGTGATATGGGCGGTGGTGAACAGCTCGTTCAAGACCAAGTTCATCATACCGGTGGCCGGTAAGAACAAGGCCATAGCCGCGCAGACCCTGGCTGTGCTTATGCAGCGGTACAGGGAGAACATAGAGTTTGACACCGCATCCGGCGAGCTTAGCGTTAATGGCAAGCCCATGATGCCATTCTCGAAGGAGTACTGGCTGCCGGAGTCAGACAGCGGGTCCCCGAAGATCGACACGTTCGGTAACGACGGCCCCGACCTGTCGGACACCGACGCGCTCAAGTATTTCCACAACAGGTTGATAAAGGTGTCGAAGATCCCGATGTCGAGGTTCGACATGGACCAGCCGACGTGGACGGTGGACCCCACGTCGGTCAAACGGGACGAGATGCGGTACGGCAGGTTCATAACCCGCATACGCAGTGCGTTCCAGGAGATACTGGTGAAGCCGCTGTGGATACAGATGTGTCTGGAGTACCCGGATCTCGAGCAAGACAACGCCTTCAAGGCGCAGGTGGGCATCCGATTTAATACGGAGAACCACTTCACGAAGATGGCCAACATGGAGGTCGTCGGCAGGCAGATAGACCACATCGAGAAGATGAAGAACTCTCTGGTCGACACCGACCAGAACATGACGGATAAGAAGTTCTGGTCAAGCAGGTTCCTCGCGCAGAAGTACCTGGACATGACGGAGGACGACTTCAATCTCAACGAGAAGCTGAAGAAGGAAGAGGAGAAGAAGATGGCGGAGGCCGCTGCTGACGCTCCTCCGATCGTGCCGCCGGCAGGTGCCGGTAGGCGCTTCTGATTAGGTCGCGTACGTCCACCGATACATACTCAAAATTCCCGTGTCCGGAATGTCCAAGGAAAAGGTGTTGTTGGTTCTGGAGAGGTCCGGCGAGGAGCTCGCAGTACAGAAGTCCGGCAAGGACTACGTGCTGGAGGGCGTGTTCACTGAGATAGGGGTGCGGAATAACAACGATCGCATCTACGAGGAGGCAGAAGTCATTCCGCACATCGAGAGGCTGCAGAAACAGATCGCGCAGCGGACGCTGCTCGGTGAGCTCGACCACCCGAAGAGCTTCGAGATCTCGATGAAGAACGCCAGCCACGTCATCGAGGATCTCCGATACGACAAGGACAAGAAGCAGGTGATCGGCCGCATAAGGCTGTTGAACACCTCCGCTGGAAAGGAAGCCAAAGCGTTCGTGGATGAGAACGTGCCCTTGCACATATCCAGCCGTTCGGCCGGTATAGTTGAGTCAGGGGGCAAGGTGAAGATCAAGCAGATGTTCACCTACGACCTGGTGGCCACGCCGGGATTTAGCAACGCCAGGCTGGCACCGGTTAACGAGGCGTACGGCTTCGACCCCGAGGGGCCAGTTCAGCTATTCGAGGTAGACGAAGCGACGGATCGCACCAACAAAGTACCCGACATGGATTACGTTTCACGCGAAGACTTCAACCGCTACACGGAGGTGCTGAAGGAGTCGCACGAAAGTGCGCTCAAGGCGTTGCGCGAGGAGTTCGGAAAGCTCGTATCTGAGAAGGTTGCCGTCACCCCCTCGGCAGACGGCTCGGAGGATGTCAAAGCCCTCACTGAGAAGTGCGCCGCACTAGAGCAGACCGTGGGCAATCTCATCAAGCACAACGACTACATCGTAGGCAAGTTGGAGAAGGTGACCGAGTACGCCGAGCTGGTAGCTAACGGGGTCAACGAAACGGCGGGAGACCTCAAGAGCCTCATCGGTTACTCCGACATGCTGGCAGAGAACATCAACCGCACCAACAAATACCAGGAATACGTCGTCAACGAGGTCAACAGCAGGTTCAGGTATCAGACCACAGTGGTGAACGAGCACGTTGACGCGCTCATTTCCCACTCGGACTACTTGTCCGAGTCTGTGGATTCAGTCGTTAGGTACGCTGACCACCTCAGGGAGCACCTGGTGTCCCTCGGGGAGTCCGTCGATGCGGTGGTGGAGTCCAAGGGAACGAAGGTCGACGATGGCAAAGAGGAAACAACGCTCGCCTCGGAGGAAGGCGCTGCTGGAGAAGGGGGGCATAGCGAGCCGCCCGCCGCAGGAGGGAGCAACGAGAACGAAGAAGTTGGCGTCGACCAGATGGTCGATGACATTCTGAAAGAGGGAGTACCGAGCAAGGAGCAGACGCCCGGGTACACCAAAGAACCATTCTACAGGTTCCTGAGCAAGGAACGTCGCGATGAGCTGTCGGCTATGGACGAAGGAAAGCGCACGAAGGTGCTGGAGGCTTTCAAGTCCAACAAGTACTTCGGATCGGTGGACGTGTCCAGGATATGGGAGGCCGCGCAGGTCGAGAGGCCGCGCTCGCTCAACTGGCTAGCCGACGCGCCCGACAAGTACAAGCAGATATGGGAGTCGCTCTCGCCTGAGAAGCAGGGCGTCATCAAGGCGCAAGCGCACATGCGCGTTCTGGACACGGACTACAAGATAGGGGTGTTCTGGGATACGCGTGACCTGCGTGCGGTGGCTCACAAGTCGCTGAACGAAGGGCAGTCGGTGCCGGTAGTTACGGAGTCGGAGTCTACATACACGACTGACTCGAACTGGATGGCCTCTGTTAAGGAGGGCCTGGCGAAGAGGTTCAAGAAGTAAAGCGGAAGGGCGAGAAGCGAGCCTGTAACGCAGAGAAAGAAGAAGACAACAAAGCACCTTTAGAGATGCTTATCAACGAAGCAGAGATCCTATCGCGGTGGACTCCCATTATCGAGGAGCACACCGGGATCACGGATCGTAACAAGATCGCGTGGATGGCGAAGTACTGCCACAACCACGAGCTCTACGAAGCGGTCGCGCTGAACGAAAACAACACGTACGCACAGCTGACCGCGGTCAACGGCATGGGTGACACCAGGTTCCCTGGCAACCCTGGCGCGCAGTCTGCGTTCAAGACCCAGTCGACCGGCTCTGGCGACAAGGCGAACACGCTGCTCCCGCTTGCCATGCAGGTGGCCGCGCAGACCGTTGGTTTCGACCTCGTCCCTGTCGTTCCCATGGCGACCCCAATGGGCGTCCTCACCTACCTCGATTTCGTCTATGCCGGTGGCAAGACGGCGGGTACCGGTACTGACGTGCCTTTGATGGTGAAGCTGAACTATGGCACGGCGGCCTCTCCGGCCTTCGTCGCCGGCGCGACCAGCGCGACCTCGAACGGCGTGAGCTTCACGATGGTGGGTTCTTCCCGCATCGATGGTTTCCCGATCCTGCACGTGCGTGGCTCGGTGACCTCTGGCACGCTTGCTTCTAACCTAGCGACCATCCTGGGCGGTGCAACTCCTGGTATCGGCGGTGTGACCGGCGGTACGGCGTTCACCGTTGAGCTGGTGAAGGCGTTGGAAGACCACGTGACCGGTTTCAGCGGCGACGCACTCGCGAACCTTACGTACACCGGTGAGACCTTCACCCCGTACAGCAGGCAGCAGGGTGAGGCGACGATGGACAACGTCATGAACCTTCAGCTGTTCAACAAGTCCGTCGAGGCCAAGACCTTCAAGGTTGCGGCAGCGGTGACTCGCGAGCAGGTGCAGGACCTCAAGCAGTTCGGCATCGACGCCCTTGGGCAGGTCGAGTCCGTACTCGTGAACGAGGTGACGCAGTCGATCAACAAGAACATCCTCGGCAGGCTGTTCGACCTCGGTGAGCGCAACCACGAGAGGGTGATCCGCACGCAGGGCACGAACTTCTTCGTGAACCTGGGCGCCACCGCCATCCTGGTGTCCGCTGGGCCTGGTCTGAACACCTCTACGGCGTTCGCAAGCTACCTGACCAGCACGACCCTCACGGGTGCGACCATGCAGGCCACGGAGAACGCGTCCGCGCCCGCAGAGAACATGCACACGCGTCAGCGTAAGATCCTGTCGAAGATCCTTGCGATCTCGAACTTGATCTCCATTCGCGGTCGTCGTGGTGCAGCCACTTTCTGTGTGACGAACGGTCAGGTCGGTTCTGCCCTGCAGGACGTGTCCGGGTTCGTGCCCGCACCGATGGCGAACACGCTCAACCAGATGAGCGGCTCCCTGTACCCCGTAGGTACTCTGGCCGGTCTGGCAGTGTACGTTGATCCCAACATGGCATGGCAGGACACCCGTTTCTGCGTGGGCCGCAAGGGCAACGGAAACGAGCCTGGACTGGTGTTCATGCCGTATCTCATGGCGGAAAGCGTACAGGCGATAGTCGAAGGAACCATGAGCCCCAAGCTCGCGGTGATGTCGAGGTTCGCGTTGGTGGAGGCCGGCTTCTTCCCGGAGTCGATGTACCTCACCTCTGGCGTGTACATGGGTCAGAACCTGGGTTCCCTGGTCTAACCATTACTTGGATTGGTCGAAGGGCGGTCGGAAGGCCGCCCTTCTCCTTTCCAGGTCAAGCCTTTCCAATACATAGAAAAATGGATGTCACCATGAAACCCACCCTTAGGGCGCACGTGAGAGCGGAGATGGCGGAGTACGACAAACTGTGCCGCAGGTCGGGGCACAGCCCAACCCCAGAGGAGCGGGACGAGGCGATGAAGTTCGTCCTGTTGCTGGCCGGTGCTGGCACCTCAACGGTGTGCGAGGCCATTGTGGAGTCCCACGGGCACGAGGACTTCAAGTTCTTCGGGGGCGGGGGCGGCCACGGCGGTGGCCACGGCGAAGGCGTAAACATCAAGCAGTACGTCGAATACGTGTTCAAACGGCCCAGGGTCATGTCACTGTTCAAGACGGAGATGCGAGCGGAGTTTAGCAAGCTCGACCTGTTTGCCAAGGAAGTGTCACTGCGCAAGAAGATAGCCGAGCTGGAGGGGAACGACCTAGACGTCAAGCTGGACTACCCAAAAATGACCAAGTGAGGCATGGCCGACAACGCACGGATCGACAAGCTGAAGGACGCTAAGGCGCGCGTGGGCGATGCGATATCCAAGGTCAACTCCACGATAGACGCCATGCGCGGGAGGCACGATGAGGCGTCAAGGCGCCGTCGCGCGCAGGCCAACGCAGCGCTGGAAAAGCTACGCACCCAGAAGGAGGAGATCTCCAGGAGGATAGGACAGGAGGAAAAGCGCGGCGACGGGGACGGCAGCGAGCTGAAACAGCTGCGCGCTATGCTGTCGCAGGTGCAGGAGCAGCAGAAGGCCAGGTCGACGGCGCTGTCCGAGCAGGTCAGCGCCGTGCGAGAGCGGCTCAACTCGGTGACGGAGGGCAATAGGCCGCTGGAAAACCTCGTCGCCAAAGAGAGGCTCAGCATGAGGATAAAGTTCAACGAGAGAGTGCTCGGCATGATAGACAACGCGGTCCAGCGCAAAGAGCTGTCGTCCAAAATAGCCGACCAGCGCAGGACGTATGCCAAGTGGGAGCAGGACCTGGAGGACGCGATGGAGGACGCGAAGGAGGTTCACGGTGATTCCGACCAAGCGAAAGACGCCGAGCGCCGAGCTGCCGAGATCGCGGACAAGGTCTCCGCCAAGGAGAAGAAGATGGACGAGCTCCACGACAGGTTGGAGAAGTCCGATGGGAAAGACAGGGAGTCTTTGCAGAGGGAGATAGACGAGCTCGGGAAGGAGTTGGACAAGCTGTACGACGAGGCGCCCCCGCGCGCCTCCAAGAAGGACGAGCCTAAGAAGGAAGACAAGCCGAAGGAAGATCCCAAGAAGGAAGACAAGCCGAAGGACGAGGACGACGCGCCGAGCGTGCCCGACCTCCCGGAGGACGCCGACGAGAAAGCGGTTAAGATGCACGCCGAGGTGAAGGAGTTGGTGAAGGAGCTGGCCGGCATCGACCGTAAGCACAACGCTGACCAGTACGGAGTGCTGAAGGTCGTGCTGCGTAACAAGCTGGCCGACCTCAGGAAGCACCTCGGCAAGTGAGGAGCGTAAAGAGCCTCATCGCAGGGGGCGGTTGCGCAAAGCGCACTACCGGCACGAGGTACGGGTTCGACGTCACCAAGCTCGACAGGCGCGTGCTGGATGAGTTCGACTCCTACACGTTCAACGGGTGGTCCCGCGCGGAGTTGGTGGGGCTGATCTGCATAATAGGCGAGCGCGACATGTTCGCCAAGGGACAGGGGTGCATGGTGGACTCCAGGACGGGGGTGGTGGTGCCCCTGGACGACGGTCTCGCCAGAGAGTCCGCCATTGACTGGGAGTGTGCTCTGTGCACGAAGCCCATGCTTTCATCCGTGGGGGTTATAACGAGGGACAACCTGACGTGCGATCAGTGTGCGTCGTGGGCCGACGACGGGCCGACGTCGGTCGACGACCCGCTCATAGACTCCAGCGTGAGGTTCACCGACGCGTGCAAGGAGCACCTGGAGTTGCGACAGAAATACATACTCAGGATCATCGCATCCAACAACAGAAAGCTTCTCAAGCATGAGGGACGTAAAGACGCTCAGGGACTTCGGCCTGCTCGAAGGAGAGGGGACAAAAGCGCAGGGGCGGGCTGAGAAGGTGCTGGTGCTCTCGAACCTGTCGGAGAAGTCCACCACCATTCCCGTCCTGGAGAAAGAGTGCAAGAAGGCCGGGCTCGACATACGGGTGCTGGACGTGAACACGTTCGTGGTTAAACCCCTCAAGGGCGGGGGGTTCAGGGTTGACGACTGCAGCGAGAAGCCGTTCGACGTGCACAGCCACAACACGGTGGTCGTCGCCAGGGCCGGTGTCACCCACAACACCAAGACCATGTCGCTGGCCGCATTGCTGGAGGACGACGGGTTCTTCGTGGTGAACAGCCTGCACTCCAGCACCAATTGCAAGAACAAGTACGTCACGTCCAAGATCATGCTGGACAACGGAGTGCCCGTGCCGAAGATGGCTCTGGTGGGCTCGGAGTCCCAGATAGATGGCGCGGTGAAGGACGTTGGAGGCAAGTTCCCCGTCGTGGTGAAGCTGCTGTCCGGGTCCCACGGCATAGGGGTGTTCGTGATAGAGTCGGCCGCCTCACTGCGGTCGGTTCTGCAGGCCATCTGGAAGATAGACCAGTCCACGGAGATCCTGCTGCAGGAGAAGATAGACTCCCAGTTCGATCTGCGCGTGCACGTGCTCACCCGCAGGCTGGACACGCCAGGGGCGGCCGAAGTGATAGGGGCCATGCGCAGGAACAGGGTGGGCAAGGACTTTCGCACCAACTACTCGCTGGGAGGTACGGTTGAGAAGGTGAAGATCACCGACGAGCAGCGCGACATAGCTATACGCGCGGCGAAGGCCATTGGGTGTAACTGGTGCGGCGTAGACATCATAGTGGACGCCAAGACCGGCAAAAACTACGTGCTGGAGATAAACTCGTCCCCAGGCACGAAGGGCATCACCGAAGCCACCGGCATAAACATAGTTAAGATCATAGTCGATTTCCTCGCCGACAAGTCCAACTGGACGAAGGCGCACAGGACCGTGGCTGGCTTCAGGGAGTGCTTCGATGTGGAGGGCCTAGGCAGGGTCGTCGCCAAGCTTGACACTGGCAACGGCACGAAGTCGTGCTCCCTCAGCTACGATTCCATGGAGGAAGTGGACGGCGGCAAACGCATCAAGTGGCGAATAGGCGGAAAGGAGTTCGTCAGCAAGGTGGTGGGCACCGCGAACGCGGAGATAGGTGACAAGGTGCACAAGAGGTCGGTCATAGAGCTGGACATACGGTTTGGCGGACGCACGTACAAGAACGTGCTGGTATCGCTGGTCGACCGCCGAGAGAAGAGCACGCCATTCCTAGTCAACAGGAAGTTCCTCATGGAGCTTGGTTGTACAGTGGACCCCACGCGCGACTTCATCTTGACCACACCTCCCGACGGATACAGCCCCAATAAATCGAAGGGCGAGCAACACGGCGGCATAAAGTTCGAGGACTGAGGTGGGGGCCTGGGAAATCGGTAACGGGATGTTTGCGTGGCTGACAGCGACGTTCAGGCCTGGCACCACGCTGCTGGAACTGGGTAGCGGTGCTGGTTCAGTCCGGCTGGGGTCGTACTTCAGGGCGGTGAGCGTGGAGCACGACAGCAAGTGGCTAGAGGACGGAGCCAAGAGAGGCTGTCCGGTGGTGTACGCCCCCATAGAGGACGGGTGGTACGCAAAGCAGGTGGTGGTCGCCCTCATGAGGGCCATCAGGCCAGCGGTACTGTTGGTGGACGGCCCCCCGTCCTCGATAGGCCGCCGCGGGGTCATGTGTCTTGCAGAGGGGCTTGGCAGCTTCGGCGTGGAGGCCGTCGTGTTCGACGATACCGAGCGCGAGCACGAGGCCAAGCTGGTCGATGACTTCGTGTCTGCAGTGGCCGGCAGGTTCACCACGGTTAGACGGTTCGCGGACGAGGGCAAGTCGTTCACCGCTGTGCAGCTGTGGACGTGAGGCAGCTGCCGGCCGCATAAAAGTACGCAATGCGTCGGCTGATGTTCAGGAGGGTCTTGTGCGCCGTCACCGCAGCGGTACTGCTATGGTTAGCGTACCGAACGGCGTCCTCGGTGCCCCTGGTAGGGGCCGTGTTGGCCGTGGCCGGCATGCTGACGCAGCGCAACTGAGACGATGAACTACCTAGAACAGCTGAGACTCGAGTCTGCCATACGCAGGTACCAGACAGAATTTTCCGAGAGGACCAAGCGGGCCACCAGCCGCGTGAGCGAGATGGCTTCCGCGTACGGTGGAGACTTCCTCGATGACCTGGATCTGTTCGTGGAGAAATTTTCCTCGGACCACAAGCTGGGGCCGGCAAGGGGCAAGTACATGGTGACCCTTGGGCCGGCCGGCGCGGTGCTCACCGACAGGTCCGTCGACTAGCGCCATATAAACTTCCGTGGTCACCGTCACTCTTGACATTAGGTGGGGCGATGCGGTACTGCCTACCAGGGTGCCGCTGTCGGCGGCTCCGCTGTGCGCCAGCTCAGCGAAAGCCGCCGGAGAGGCCCTCGACGAGGCGCTACGCGAAGAGGAATACGAGTCGGCCGCGGAGCTCAGGGATTTCATAAAACGTTGCCATGGCAGTATCTGATATACTTTGGACAGAGAGGTACCGACCGAGGACGCTGGATGACCTGGCCTTGCCGGAGAGGGTGATGCAGAGGTTGCGGGGGGCTGAGCTTAATCTGCTGCTATACGGCGGGGCTGGCCTGGGCAAGACGTCCGCTGCAAAGGTGCTGGCGGCTGGCAGGCCAACTAAGTTCATAAACTGCTCCCTGCACACGGGGGTCGACGAAGTCCGCAACTCCATAACGGACTTCTGCTCCAACGCGTCCGTGTTGGACGACGAGGGTACGCACAAGGTGGTCGTGCTCGACGAGGTCGACGGGGTGTCCGACCAGTACTTCAAGGCGCTGCGTGGCGTGATGGAGCAGTTCCACGTGAACGCGAGGTTCATAGCTACCACCAACCACTTCACTAAGATACCGGACGCGATACAATCCAGGTTCGACTGCGTGTCGTTCGACCTGCTCCCCGAGGAAGAGCAGCAGGTCAAGGCGCAGTACATGCGCAGGGCGTATCACGTGCTGCGCGCCGAAGGCATGTCCATAGAGAAGGACGCGCTAGTCGCCTTGGTGAACCGCAGCTTTCCCGACCTGCGAAGGGTGGTGTCTGCCTTGCAGGGAATGCACGGAAAGGGAGTGCGCAACGTGACCGCGATCGACGTGTCCTCCTACAGGGGGGAGAACTCCGAGCTGTTCGCCATTGTCTGTTCCCCGCAGGACCCGGTCGCTAACTACAAGCAGCTGCACGCGTATTCCAACAGAGTGGAGGACGCGATTCGGGCGCTTGGTCGGGAGTTCGTCGAGCACATCATAGATGAACACCCACGTCTCAGCCAGCGCATAGGGTCGGTGCTCTACGAAGTAAACCGTCACTCGTACGAGTCCAGGTTTGCGATCGACCCTTTCGTCACGTTGCTTTCGCTGGTGTACAAACTGCAAAGCCTGCTCGTATGAAAAAGTCCACCATGTTGTTCGACGGCAACCACTTCCTGCACAGGGCGCTTGGGGTAGCCGGCAACGCGAAGCATGCCGAGTGCGGGCAGCAGCTCGACTTCATTGGCGATCCGGAGGGGGACAAACGGATGCTGCTCTCCAAGATGTGCGACATGTTCGGTGCGGAGGTGTCGCGGTTTTCTGCCGTGGTGGATCGTGTGGCGTACTGCGTTGACTCATCGTCCTGGCGCAAGGTGGCCTTCCCCGACGACGGGTACAAAGGAAACCGCGTCAAGAGTTCGGACGTGAACTGGCAGGGAGTTACGCTCGCCTACGAAGAGTTCCAGGCCGGGCTGACTTCTGCGGGGGTGTCGGTGGTGAAGGCACCCGGAGCGGAGGGCGACGACCTGCTGTTTTACTTGTCGCAGACCTTCAATTGCGGCGGCGTGTCCACGGTCGTCGTCACCGGCGACAACGACCTGCTGCAGCTGATAGGAAAGGACAAGGCGACCGGCGCGTTCACAGTGGTTTACAACAAGACCCAGAACGAGCTCAGCGTTTTCCAGGGATTCAGGTCTTTCGTCGCTGCTAAGTCGATGCCTCAGGAATTCGACGTATTCAGCGAACCGGCGTTTTCCGACGAGGGGTGGGAGGATGTGATAAAGCTGCTGCGCGCGCAGATAGTGGAGGTGGATCCCGCCAGGTTCGTTTTCTCGAAGGTCCTGACCGGTGATGCTGGGGACAACGTGCGATCCGTATTCCAGCGTGTCAAAGATACGAAGGCCGGCCCAATGACCTACCGGTTTACAGAAAAGATGGCCGCCAACGTACTGTCGCGGTACGAGCGACGCCACATGTTTTTCGGACAGCACCAGATGTTTGACGACAAGTGCATCGCTGAGGTGGCTAGCCTGGTCGCAGAGGAAGCGAAGGTCACCGAAGAAGAGGGCGGAGTGCAGCCGATAGTGGAACGGTGGAAGAAGAACAGGGACCTCGTGTACCTGCACGCCAATTGCATACCACCGAACGTGTTGTCCGCTATGGAGAAGGCTGTAGAGCGCATGTCGTCCTTCAATGTTTGCGCGTCCACGCTGTCAAACAGCATCGCGAACGGCTGCCCCTCTTTGGCAAGAGACGCCCGCGAAATTGCCCCCGCGGGGCACACCGGTGGGTTTGATCGAGATGCCTGGGCTAAGTACAGGTCATGACGAATTCCGAGAAGATACAAATGGAGATGACGGCGGAGCTCATCCGCTGTATGAAGTCGCTGAAAGAGTCGGTGGACCAGAACACTGCAATTACCAGGCTGGTCGCGCTGAACGAAGCCCGTCGGAGGACGGCTGATGGGCACCTGGCGGGCATAAGGGAGGCATTGGGCGACCTGTGCGAGGATGGCGTCACGCCCAATGAGCTGATAGAAGCAGTGAGGTCCGCAGCAGCGACTGCAAAATCCAAAACGACGCGACAGGATGGATCTTTTTGACGTGATAGGCGAGGTGTTTGCCGGCAGGCACGTAGAGTGGCCTGACAAGTCCAGGAACGCGTTCATGGTCAACAGGATAATGGCGGTGAGGTACCCTGTGCAGGCGTCAGCCCTCAATGGAATGGGGGGTGACCACGGTAACGTGGTGTCCTACTGGACGACCGCGCCGGGCCTTCCGCGGGGCCGCCAGCCGGGGTGGGTGTACACTAAGGTCAACAAGAAAGAGCAGGTCAAGAAGGTGAAGCTCGATCCGGCCGGGGCTGCGGCTTGGATGGAGGCTAACGAGGTCGGCCCCACCGAGCTGGCCGAGGCCATGCGCACGGACCCCAGTGCCCTGGCCGAGGAGGTCAAGTCCATAACCAAGAGCATGGGCGTTGACGTATAGCATACTGATAAACCCCATAGTCCTGAAGGTGTTCCTGTACAGGAACAACTACACTGACAGACTGCTGCTGCACAAGCTGCGTCGCCACTTTTTCCGCGACGAGGAGGGGTCCACCTACGTCAGGTCCGACTCTCTGCGCCAGGTGGTGTCGGAGGGCTTTGGCGCGCACCTCCGGCTGCTCAGGTCGCAGCCGGAAGAGCGCTTGGCCAGGCGCGTGACGTCAGTCTATTTCCTGGACAGGATGCTGAATGAATACCCGCGTCTAAAATACCTGCACGTGCAGGTGTTGGACGAGGAGCAGTACACGCGAAAGTTCAAGGACGACATCGTGTTCGACTACCGGATACTGTTCTCCAAAATAGACATGTCCTCGGCCGTTGACCCCGGGTTTCTCGCCGAGATAAAGCAGGTGTTCGCTGAGACCGGCCTGTACGATCACACGCTGCCCGCGTACGACCGTCCACCGTATTTTGACATCCAGACGTCGGAGTTGGTGGCCAGACTCGAGGACCACCGTGCGGAACTGGAAGAATCCCACCCCCGGTGGCAGCTGGTGGAGAACATTCTGTCGTTCTTCACGAACAAGTTGCAAATGGATGACTCACAGCTCCTCATAGTAATGGAGAACTGACGGTATAGATAGCTCAAACCCTCTTACATACAATGGTGCCATGGCTACCGGAAGTATTGATAGCCCTAATAGGCGCCGTGGGAGGGGTCTTGGCAGCGACGTTGCCCGCTTGGCTGTCCAAGATTAGGGCCAAGCAACAGCCCAGTTCCGTGGTGGGTTCTGTGTTGACGCTGGAGCTCAGGAAGTTCACGGAGCTCAGGGACAGCGTGGATGCTATGTTCAAACGCACCAAGGCAGACCGCTTCCTGGTGCTGTTCGCCTTCAACGGCAAGGACTACATGAAGTTCGCCTCTGCCATTTATGAGCAGCACAAGAACACTGCTAGCGCGCACCTGTCTGTGGGTGCGGTCTCCAAGTACGTGCACATAGACATAGACGAGGAGTACAGGAAGATGCTCAAGCGGGCTGAAACGGAGGGCCTGGTCACGTACAGCGTGTCCAAGATGCAGCCGTCCTTGCTGAAGGACATTTACGAAGCAGAGGGGGTGCAGCACATGAAGATCGCCCACCTCAAGAGGGTTGAGGACTTCGGGGGCGAGGAGCGTGACCTCTTGATTTATTGCACCGTGGCCACCCACGAGTCAGCCGCATTCACAAACGCAGAGTCAACTTACATACGCGCATTCATGTCCACCATCCGTAACGAGGTGTTCGAGGCGCAGAAGGGCCCTTGAGGTACGAGCTGTCGATACTCTCTGGCAACACGACCACGGTCACCGGCGACGTGGTGGTCGTGTCGTTGAGCAGCAAGCTGAGGGGGGTGTCCTCCGTCGTCGGGCTGTCCGTGGGGCAGTCCCCATCCGCCGCGTCTGACGTGCACGACCTGGATGTGCGTTGGTCCAGGGACGGTATGTCGTGGTCGGCGTGGACGCCCTACTACAGGGGGTCCACCGGTCAGCCAACCGACCCCTTCCCTGGTGTGGTTTCCGGCGGCGACTTCTATCTGAACGTGAGGGCCACTAGGGCGCCGTTCGGTACGGGCGCCGTGGTGGAGTTGCGATCCGTAGTGCTCGATTTCGAGCAGTCCCTCTCCGAAGAGGCCCCGGTGACGTCCCCGTTCGTAGAGGATCCGTGCAGCGCGTCGGCTTGTCTGGGAGCGAACCAGGAGGCTGGTATAGTGATGCCGTGCGACAGCGGAACGGTGTGGAGGCCGTACGACATGGTGGCGCCCGCCGTGAAGATGTATGAAGACCTCTCCTGCGTATTGGCCGAGATGTACGGTCACTGCGTGAGGTACTTCCGCGTGGCTGCCGACAAAGCCTCGGGCGACGCGGTCCTCAAGGAGTATTCCGTGTTCGATGCAGTGGACGTGAAGGACATAAAGGTCTTGGTGCGGGACAATGAGTTCCCGGACAACGGGTTCAGTTTCACGCCGTTCGACATGGATTTCCAGGAGGGGCTTGAGGTGCACATACTGCGGAGTCACTTTGAGTCGGCGTTCGGCCAGTCCGTTCGCCCCCAGGAGAAGGACTTCCTCTACTTTCCGCTCCTGGACAGGCTGTTCGAGGTGCACTCCACCTACCTGAAGAGGGACTTCATGCAGGCGCAGGTCTACCACCGTGTGATGCTCTACAAGTGGCAGGACAGGGACAACGTCATGCGCGATAGGGCGGACCAGCGCATAGACGAGTATGTCGACGGCCTCACTCTTGATTTCGAGGAGACGCTGCGCGGCCCCATTGAGGAGCAGTCCGACATCGTGACGAAGCCGCTCCAGTACAGGACCATATCCGTGGGCGGGCACGACCACGTGCGCTCTCAGATGCACGAAGATCTGCTGGTGGTCGAGCGCGAAGTGGAAAACTACTTCACGCTGGTGTCGAAGTATCACTACGACCTGTCCACGGTTCCAACGGATGAGCCAGCCCTTGTCTGGAAGTACGAGGTGGCCTCCGGGCCCACATCAGGCATGGCGATCACCGCGTGGGTGGCCTCTAAGGGATCGACGGTCGGAACGTTCCCGCTGCTTGTCGGGCAGACCGCTGGCGGCACTGGGCTCTCGGTGCACGTCGTGCACGCGGCCGGCCCGAGCGGACAGGGGTCCAGTGCTACTGGCTTCGTGGTGTGGTCCGGCGGCGCGTCCTACTCATTCACCGACGTGCCCGGTATGACGGGCGAGTGGAG
>JACCDM010046762.1_pt1 | contig 82075 bp, 73 predicted proteins | sample 7445851 | NCBI WGS metagenome assembly JACCDM01 (sample SAMN15323438, study PRJNA562643) | freshwater metagenome | isolation source: river surface water | place: USA:Blue River Watershed | collected 2017-08-16
CATCACGTTCAAGTTGCAAACTCGCATGCTCTAGTTCACGAAGTGATGTCCAAGGCGGTGTGGCCATTTTCTTTTGGTCATTCATAAAAGGACCATCCTCGCTTAATTTAAAACGCACCCCACCCATCCGATGTCCGTCAAAAACACCCAATAAAAAATCACTTTCAAAAAGTGTTCTCTCGTCTCTTCCTTCTTCTTTTGCTTGCCATGCTTCTCTTCTTCGCATCAATAGCCTACCCCATCGGTCGGGCGATGAATCAAGGAAAATTCCAAAGTTGTTTTTCTCTTCTGGCAAATATTGTTTCCCCCTGTAAAACCCCAAATGCGGATCCAAGGATAAAATCGGATTTTGATGATTCACCCAAGACTCTGTGTATTCAAATGAGAATATCTCTTTTCCACGCACGCGTTGTGAAGTCAACCAACCCATTAACTGAGCTTCCTCCAGGAAATCCCAATCTGCATAGACCCATATTTTTGTTTCATTCTGTTTCATGACTTTTTGGTTTGTTTGGGTGCTCGTTTTCTAGTGATGACTCCTGCATCCTGCAATTTTCTACCTAATGGATCAGCTGCTGCAACCGTGGTTAAATCTTTTTCTAAACCTAAAACAAAGAGTACTTGCAAATAACTTCCAATAGCAACAGTAGGACTACCTTGTTCGATATTATAAATGGTCTTTCTGCCCAGACCTGTACGCTCAGCAATTTGCTCTGCACTCAATTTTCGGCGTAATCGAGCCAATTGTATATGCTCACCAAGATCTTTTAAAATCTTCAGGTTTTTGGGCAATATAGCGGGTGCTGTTTTCATACAACTTGTCTTATAGAGGACAAATATAAAGTAATTTATCCGTTTTATGACAAGTTATTTGATTTTTAAAGAACACTCAAAAAAATGAAAGAATATTTTAGATGAATTAATTATGAATGTAAAATTCCGAAAATTCATAAATTATTCTTCTCTGATTACAAACCGTCGGAGCAGATTTCCAGTCATCCCGTCGGGGCAGACCTGCGTGTCTGCCCTATCTAAATTTCAATGGGCGAACACGCAGGTTCGCCCCGACGGTGTTAGAAATTTATTATACTGGTTGGAAACGACAATTCGTTACTTCCCGATACAAAACTTGCTAAAAATATTCCCCAACACCTCTTCGTTGTCTATTGTGCCAGTGATGGCACTTAGGGCCGATATGGCGCTGCGGAGGTGGAACGACAGTAAATCGCCGGTGAGGTGATTTTCTATGCCGTCTAGAATGTGCTGCAACTCTTGAGAGCAATGAAGGAGTGAGTTTGCATGTCGGGCGTTGGTTACCACCGTTTGATCGTCTAAAATGCCCAAATCCCGCTGAAAGCGACTTGACAGTTCTTTGGTGAATTGCTGAACCGACAATCTATCTTTGGCCGATAACTGCCACATGGGTAACTGGGTTTCCGACATTACAACCCGCTCAAACGCGCCAATGTCCCCCATAAATGAATCCATTTTGTTGGCTACCACCCATATTCTATCTGTTTTTGTGCTGAGTTCAGAAAGGTCTATCTGCAACATTTCAAGGGTTACGGTTGAAGCATCGAAAACATACAAAGTGGCACCGCTCATTTCAATGTGCTGAAAAGTTCGGGCTATACCCTGTTGTTCAATTACGTCGGTGGCTTCGCGGATTCCCGCAGTATCTATGAGGCGCAGTGAAAGTCCCTCCAAATGAAGGCGATCTTCGATTGCATCCCTGGTTGTTCCCGCAATATCACTCACAATGGCTTTGTCTTCGTTGAGCAAAGCGTTAAAAAGTGTACTTTTTCCGGCATTAGGACGACCGGCCAGCACCAGTGTAAACCCTTGTTTGAGGGCATTTCCGAGGGCAAAAGAATCTTTCAGAGCGTCAACTTTGACCTTTATATTGGTGACCAAATTGGTCAATTCATCACGGGAAGCAAATTCCACATCTTCTTCGCCGAAATCGAGTTCTAACTCAATAAGCGATGTAAAATGCAACAAACGATCGCGCAGGGCCGCTATATCGTCAGAAAAACCCCCTCTGAGCTGTTTTAAGGCCTGATCATGCGCAAAACGATGTTCTGCCGCAATGATGTCTGCAACAGCTTCCGCTTGAGCCAAATCGAGTTTCCCATTCAAAAATGCGCGTTGCGTAAATTCGCCCGGATCAGCAACCCTGCAACCTTGGGCTAGTAAAGCCGCAATCAAACGATTCACAATATAATCTGAACCATGAACCGAAATTTCAATGGTATCTTCACCGGTATAGCTGTTTGGACCTCTAAAAAGCAGGGCCAACGCTTCGTCAATCATCCCCTGCTCATCAAAAAACTGTCGCAGGTAGGCCGTATGTGATTTTTTGAGGGACAATTTGCTCTTGAGCAATTCATCAACCATTGGGAACGCCATCGGGCCAGAAACACGAACAACCGCAATAGCACCTTTTCCAGAAGGTGTGGCTCGGGCAACAATGGTATCAAAATTACTCATGTTGCAAAGTTAAAACAAAAGAATGAGTTGAAGGACTTACAAATCGAAGGTAAAACCAGTTTGCTGCAAATGCAGGTACTGCTTGGTGAGATATTTGTACAATTTAGCCGGTCTATGCGCCACATCACTTTGCATTTTACCACTGTCTACAATGATATTCATGGAAAGCAATTTCTTACGAAAATTTCTCGTATCAAATTTTGTCTCGAGAATAGCTTCGTACAAATTTTGAATTTCAGTGAGCGTAAAATATTTTGGGAGCAACTCAAATCCTATAGGTTGACGTCTAATCTTACTTTTCAACTGCTTTTTGGCATATTCCAAAATCTCGCTATGGTCGAAAGGCAAATCAGGCACCTCATTGATTGGAAACCAAGCAGCTTCTTCAGCCCAAGACGAAGGTTTTACTTTATAATCTTCAATTTTAATTAGGGCAAAATAAGCTACGGTAAAAACACGTCCAAACGGATGGCGATCTACCCTACCGAATGTATGAATTTGTTCCATGTAAATATTATCAAGCCCAGTTAGATTTTGAAGGACAATCTCGGCGGACTCATCTAAGCCCTGATCCAAACTAATTAAATCCCCTGGTAATGCCCAACACTCCTTATACGGCTCAGCCCCGCGATAAATCAACAACACTTTCAAATCATTGCTATCAAAACCAAAAACAACATTATCTACAGATATTGCCGCTTTAAACTTTGAATCAAGGCTCGGTTCCATTGAAGCGAAGATATCTCAAAAGCATAAAATCACCAAATCCAATCATAAAAAGGACAAAATGAATTGAAGTGTTGTAAACAAAAAAGTCCCGGCAAGCCGGGACTTTTATATGACACTTGTTCAGATTAATTAATTTTCACGGATTAGGTTAACCGAACCGTTGTAATGGTTGATTTTGTCTTTTCCTTTGAATTTATATTCTAACTGGTAGAAATAAGTTCCTGAAGGACAATCAGCGCCATCGTTGTTCACTTTACCATTCCAATGAACTTTTGCGTCGTCTGAGAAGAAGACTCTTTCACCCCAACGGTTGAAGATTCTAATTTCAAACAAATCATGTCCTTGAATTGGCACTCTGAACAAATCGTTCTTACCATCACCAGAACCTGTAACATTTGGAGTGAACACGTTTGCTAGGTACACAAACAAGTCAACCACAACTTCTTTACAGATGGTATCTTCACAACCTGTTGAGTTTTTCACAATCAAACAAGCCCAATATCTACCTGAAGAATCGTAGCTAAACTTAACTGGTTTCTCATTGGTATTTTTATATTCAATGAAATCATGTGGCAATGAATTTACTATGTCATTGCGGTGAGCAAAGCCCCATCTCCATTCAACACCATTGATATCTTTACGAGTGAACAAGAAATCAGGTTTTGCAGATGAATCAATATCGAAGTCGGCAATTACACTATCCACTGTAAAGAACATATCGGCCATTACAGTAGGACAATAAGGTCTTAGGCGAGAAGCTTTGTATTCAACCAAATGCGTTACACGATAAACACCTGGATCGTCAAATCTTCTTGTGTAATTCTTGTTGCCTGTTGTGATTGTATCAACAACAACTTTACCCAATTTACGACTATAGTGAACGAATCTCCATTTGTACGTTGCAAAAGTGGTATCAGAATTATCAACAAAGGTATTGCTATCACCAGGACAAATACTTGGTTTCAAGATCTTACCACGAACTGAGTCTCTAGGCAATACTGTTACAATATACGCTTGTTGAGTAGGGGTATCTGGGTAAACAGCAGGGCAATAACGGTTGATATTCGGAGGAATAATCAATTTGTCGTATTGCTCAAGTCTTACGTGATAAACACCTGGTTTTTGGTAAGTATGCCACACTGTATCTACGAAATAATCATCAGCCCAAGGTTTTCCGTTTGGCGCATTGAAGTACCATGTAGAATCAGGACCAGAATATAACTGACCATCACCAAAGAACCATGTCCAAACTGATTCTCTTGAAGCAGAGTCAGACATATTGGTAAATTGGATAGAATCACCTTCACAAATGGTTACATCATGACCAGCCTTTGTAGTGTATTCAAATCTTGGACGTGGTCCCGGAATTTTCACCCAACGGCTAAATGTATCACCACAACCACGTTGCGTAAACAATTCATATTTAATTTGGAACCAACCGTTACGGGTATATTTATGAGCAATACGGTTTGGCAAACCTGGTTCACTTTGTTTTGCTCTCTTAAATTGGTTGACAATTCCATCACCCCAATCAATGGTCCATTGTTTCACGAAATCACATGAAATTGGAGTTGGTCCTGTACAATTCTTGATAGCCCAGTTACAAGGATCAAACAATTGCGATTTATCAAAGAATTCAATGATAGTATTACAAGCAGGAGTAGAATCTTTCAAACTGAATGAAACATCCAATCTTGAGATAAACACGCGTTTTGTAATGGTATCCAAACAACCTGTTGAGTCACCAGCCGCTACACGGAAAGTGTAAACACCAGAGTCGTTTTTGTAGTAGACTCCACCACCACCCAATTGTTTCCATGGGTTAGAATATGTACCAGCACCAACTGCACCGTATGGAGCTCCACCGAATGGTGTAGATGTTCCATCATCCTTTTTATTCCAATCCCAACGAGTGAATCTCTCTACGTTAGTATCACCACTTTGCAAACGGGTTTGACGTGCTGGATCTCTCCAATAGTCATAACCAGTTGGGTTTTGAGTAGGATCAGTATTCCACTGATATTTCCAATCCCACTGACCAAAGTTTTGTGGATCAGTTGAGAAGTATCTAAAGTCAGGAGAAGCTACCAACGAAGTACCAGCATCTTGACAAACCAAGGTATCATTAATTTTCAATGACATTGCAAAACCAACAATAATTGGGAATGCACTTACTTTATCACATTTACCATTCGCAGATGTCATACTCAAAGACATGATATGGAAACCAGCCCATTTCGGATTGAATTTATAACCTTTAACTTTTTTGGTTTTCTTCGCTGCTTTATCCCAATAAGTAACTGAATCCAATGGTTCAATAGTTGAATCACGGTAGTGCAATACAGTTGTATTGTTTGGATCAGGAATGAAGTAGAATTTAATGAATTTACCAAAACCAGTGGTATCGATACATCCATAAGCACCAGATTTAGGGTTACCAATTACACCTTTGTTGTTCCAAATCATCTTCGCAATTTGTGTATCAGCCAAGGCAAATGGATCAAAGCCACGAGCTTCTAATTTGGTTTTGATGTTCTCCCAAACAGCTGAAACGTCTGCACCCATGGTGAACTTACGAATTTCAGCAGTGAAGATAGTATCTGGACCATCGTATACTTTCGCTACACCGTCGGCCCAATCTTCAGAACATGGAACCTGACGAGGATTCTCTTCACCTCTAGTTTGAACCATGTAATTGTATAAGTAGTTAGGATTTTTTCCTGGTACTTTCTTTTGATTCAAGAAGTAATCTTCTTGTACATATTGTCCCCAAGACTTACTGAATGTAGGAGATGCATCACCAGTTGTAATTCTCCAACGCAATGATTTCAAATCTTTAATTCTTGTCTTATTTTTAGGGATAGGTCTTACAACCACATCATTGTATCTACAAATTTTATAGTCACCCAACTTATTTTTGGTTGGTGTAAGCATTTCAAAATCAGTATCAATGATAGGGAAACAAGCAAAATTATCATAATATTGGGTATCTGCACACAACGGTCGTTTTGCGCTGTTACCACCTGGAGGGGCAATACCATTACCTACAATGATACCAACAGTAACACAACCAGTTGAATCGTTACAAACATCAGAAGGGTTATATACTTGCGAGAATCTGTTTGGTGGGTTTCCTGCCAACTGATATCCAGTGTTCCAGAAAGGCAATGGTGGATTCAAAGGACGACCACCTGGCGACAAACCAGCCAATCCTACCCAGTTACCAGCAGCATTACCGCAGAAAGTATCGTAGTTAATTTTAACCTCAGTGAAAGTACATCCAGGTTTCAAATCACTCAAAATAAACGTTACACCATAAGATGGGTTGTCTGATCCCAAACATTCTACCGCATCTTTTAACATTCCACTACCAACACCACCAGCATTTGCATGAAGCATTGACAATTGCTTAATTGCCTCACTCTCACATTGCATTGGGTGACAAGTATCTTTGTGTGTCAACTTAACATTGTTACATTGAGGGATTTTTGCGTAGTACAACTCACGGAAACGTTTGTAGTTGATGAAATAATCAAATCCCATAATCAATGGAGCTGCAGGCTTACGTTTGAACGAATCCAAAATCTTTGGTTTCTCTCCTTTTGCCAATCTAATTTTCAACAAATTCATTGGCAAAGTATCTTTCTTCAAGAATACAGTGAACTGGAAGGTAACACTGTCTGTTTTGCTCTTGATTTTAATAATTTGTTTTGGTTTCAAAGAAATTGTCTGTGGACCAACTTTTAATACTCCACCGACATATACTGAATCACCAGCATCCAATTTCATGTCAACGTTATCTTCGATGAAACGCTCACCTATACCTCTCAAACCTTTATCTTTCAACATATTGGTAGTTTTATTGCCAATATACTGAGATGTTTGATGTGTAATGATATCACCCATTGAATTTGGAACTGTGATAATAGAATCTTGAATGATGTAGAAAATACTATCAGGATAAACATTGGTTCTCTTACACAATCCATTGCTGTCAATAAAGATTGCATCCTCCATAGGCGCATTTTTAAAGTCAGACAACATAATCAAATCCCAAGATCTATAGTAGTGATTCGGCACAGAATCCCTCGAGAATGCACAGTTTACATTCACGTTCTTATTTGCTTTGGTATCTGTGGTACATTTTGGCGCATAGTTATCACCGAAATCCCATAATCTTGTTGCACATACTCTTTCACGTTTCAATGCATCAAATCCACCTCCTGGAGCTTCAGTTCCAGCATACTTAGATTTGATACCATGTGTATTGAAAGCATTGCGCAAAGGTTTTTGCCAAATTTGCTTTGGATTCTTTTTAGTCAATGGATCATTCCACTGGAAATTATGCCCTAATGCGCTAGTACCATCTTTATAGAATGTACTATCATCATCAGTGAAGTTTTTATCATTGTGGTAGAAAGTAGATAAGTTCTTTCTAAAATGAACGGTATCCATAACATCCTTCGGACACTGGAACGTTTCATAATCGGCTACCCTTTGAAAGGCAGACTCAATTGCTGAAGATGGTCCCAATATAATGATGGTGTCAAAAGCAGTTTTGTCACCACAAATCGGATGTTTGTAGGTTAATTTGATTAAGAATGGACCAAGACCAGTAAAGGCGTGTTCAGGTGACCAAGTTTTGTTATTTACGTTTTGTGGTCCTGAATTTGGATCACCAAAATTCCATAACAAACCAGTTGCACCCGTAGGAACCTCATCAACAGAAAATTTGATGTTCGGAGCAGACATACAGGTTGAGTCTTTATCAGCAATAATTCTAGCAACTGCTTTAAATACTGTAGCCGTAGCTGTCATTTTGAAAGAGTCAACACAACCATCAATGGTATGGATTACCATTCTTGAGTTGTAAACACCCTGACCTTTAAACCAATGCGTGATATTAGGACCCCAAATGGTATCCGTTTTACCATCACCCCAATACCAAACAATACTCTTAACGTATTTTTGACTAATTGAACTGATATTCTTTACAACAGCTTGAACCGAGTCACAAGCAACAGGCTTGTTACTGGTAAACATTGCTCCAATTTTCTCTCTTACTTTAACAGCACCAACCAACAATTGGGTGTCTTGACAACCATTTTCGTCAGTAGATTCCACAAACAAGTTAAACGAACCTCCACGTTGATCCTTGATAGAAAAACAGAATCTGTTCGGCATGCTTGTTGGAGGCATGGTGTATTCAAACAACTGACCATCAGAAATTACGTACTTGATATTCTTCATCTTGGCGCCGTTTGAGTTTGATGTACTATCATCAAAACAGAACAAGTTTTTCTCAAAACACTGCTCTCTCAAATTCACCAATTTGATTTTGATTTTCGGTCTTTCCTTGATAGTCAAGTTCAAAGTTGCTGTACATTTCGTGCCGTTGATGGTGGTGATGTAAGTGATTTTAGCAGCACCTGCCTTCTGGAAAGCAAAGTTCACAATTCTTTGACCACTACTGGTAAATTTAGCACCTGTAGCATCTTCGAATGTCCAATCATGTGTTGTTCCAGACGCTGAACCCGTAAAGGTAATTGCCGCCCCAACACATGGAGAACCATCCCATGTAATTGTACATTGAGCATCTAGCGTATTAACGCCAAAAAGCAATGTTGTAAAAACAATTGCCCAACTCTTTAAGTATAAGGAGAATCCTTTCATAATGTTATTTTTCGTACGTAAAAGTTCAAAAATAGGTTTTTTTGTCGATTTACCAAATTTTGGAGCAATTTCTGACCCAATTTTTGGTGCATGACAGCCGTTGTTTAGTGAGAATTTCTTCATCTTTTAATTTCCTTTTCTAACCAATTGAATGCGTTTGTTGATGATCATTTCTTTTTCACCAGTATATTTTAATTTTAAAACAACCTCGTAAAGTCCATTCTCACAAGGATTTGCACCGCAATTTCCCCTCCAAGTTTCCGACTTGTTTTGGCTGTAAAAAATTTGATTCTTTTTCATGTCCATAATCAACATGCTATATTCCAACGGTTCAGCAATATTCACGAAATATTCATCGTTTTTACCGTCGCCGTTAGGTGTAAATACAGTAGGTATAATTTCCTCCTGTTTTGACAAAGTTGGATAAACCTCAATTTCCGTCATTGCACTATCGAAACAACCGTCTTTCTTTTGGGCAATCACTTTCACATAGAAGTTCTTTTTATCTCTTACCCTGTACAAATGTGAAAAATGAATCTCTTGATTTACAACACTTTCAGTTTCTGCACCACCATCACCGTAAATAATTTTTACGCGTTCAACCTCTCCACTTACCTGTACCAAAAATTTTTCATCTTTATCTAAAATTCCAGATGGCAGATGCTCTAAAATGGTTGTATTTTTACACTGCAAATTTGATTCAATCTTTTGAATTTCTTGCACTTGACTCTTTTGATTCTCAAAATTCGAAGCGCTTTGATTCTCAGAATTTTTTGGCAATTCTTTAAACGAAACCAACATATCTTTTACAATATTATTGTACGATGAACTGTCAAATTTCGAATCATCAACATACACAATACCCTGATCAATACATAAAAATCTAGGTCTTGTTTTTGTAACGGAAATTTCAGAATTCTCATGGCTCGTCAATTTCCCCAAGGAATCTTGAACAGATAAATTTTCCGACCCCGTGGTGTTAATCTCTTTCTTTATTTCGGGGGATGTAACATCGTTTTCAGGCATCATATAAAGGCCCAAACCTCCCAAACCAACAACTGAACTTACAATGGCCACTTTTGAAACAATTCCCAATTTTGAAAACCAGCTTTTTCCTGCAACACTGCTTGATGATGCTGATCCATGATTCAACTGATTGGAAATATGGTTCCACGCAGAACTAGGTGGAACATCGGTGGCATTCCCCAATGTTTCACGAAAAAGTTCATCTATGTCAAAGTTCTGCTCCATCGTTATTTTCCTAGTTGGTTTTGAAGCCATTTTCTGGCTTTGAACATTTGTGATTTGCTCGTATTTTCCGAAATATTCAACATCGAAGCAATTTCAGCGTGTGAATATCCCTCAATAGCAAATAAGTTAAATACTGTTCTGTAGCCCACTGGCAATTTACCTAGGAGCGACATTAAATTTTTCGCATTAATATCAGACACAATATCAACATTGGCCTGAAGATATTCATGAGTTTCACTTAAACTCTCATTGAATTTTGCCTTGCTTTTTTTCAATGCATCTAAGCACTGATTCACGCAAACACGCTTCATCCATCCTTCAAAAGAACCCTCAAAACGGAAATCCGATAGTTTTTGAAAAATTTTAATCATGGCTTCTTGAAACATGTCTTTGGCTAAATCTTCATCACTTGCATAACGCTTGCAAATGGCAAACAACATGGGCGAATACCGTTGGTAAAACTGATGCTGAGCGGCTTTGTCTCCTTTTAGGCAGGCCGTCACTAAGTTCAATTGCTCTTCGGTTTCCTTTGATGTCATTTGTCGATTTCATGACTCAGATTTCCTACAAGATGACGAACTGCATCTAAAAGTTGCCCGAGCTCAAATTATTTTTTAATATTTTTAGCCAAAGTATACGACAATTGTGTCAAAATCATTTTTGCGTTGCCGTTTCTTTCGATGTGCATGATGGCTTCTTCCATCCCTTGAACAATAGCATCTATTTGAGTAACAGGAACTTTCAATTCATCAAATTTTTTGATAAAATCAGTTTCTTGTTGAGCCCATGCACCTGCTTTTTGATGATAACCATAAATCACTATTCCACGAAAAATTTCTATTCCGTACAACAAAAATCCTTTCAATGCTTCTCTCCCTAAAGGGCCCATTTGATCGGCCCATTTAACAGCCTCTCCCATTTTCCGCGAGTAGCAAATACTCATCCAGTTTCTAAATTGCGAAAAATAAGGATTTTCGGTTTCCTCAGACAATTTTTTCGCCAAGTTCAAATCTCCGTGCGACATTTGGGCAAATCGGTTGCTGTGCGTTTGATCCAACTCAAATTTCTGCTGCAAATATTCCGAAATTGCCTCTGTTTGTATCGGAGGAACTCTTACCGGTTGGGTTCTCGAAATAATGGTATTCAAAATCATGTCGGGCTTTTCTCCAACCAACAGAAACAATGTATTTTGAGGAGGTTCTTCTATCAATTTCAAGAGAACATTCCCTTCAACACCCATATATTCTGGCAACCAAAGTATGAGAATTTTAAACTCGGATTCGAATGCTTTGAGCGACAATGAACGAATGATAGCTCTTAACTCACGAATGGGAATATTCCCTTGTTTGTTCTCCGCTTCCCTATACTTCATCCATCCCTCGTAATCCAAATAAGGATTATCCAAAAGGGCCGCTCGCCATTCCTTGATGTAATCATTTGCTAAGTCTTTTGAATCTTTTGAGGGATAAGGAAAGCTGAAGTGCAAATCAGGATGCGTTAAGGTTGCATATTTCCTACAAGACGCACATTCTCCGCAACTATCGTTGCTCCCTCTATTGGTGCAAGAAATAAATTGAGCATAGGCCAATGCCAAAGGCAAGGTACCATTCCCAGACCGACCCAGAAAAAGCTGAGCGTGCGGAATTCGACCGTTTTGCACTCCCAAAATCAATTGATTTTTGAGGGACGCTTGACCTACAACATCTTTAAACTGCATCAATGGGTAATTTTATGTTTCTTCATTCGACTCACATAAAGAATGAAGGCAATTAAAATAACGAAAATGGCAATTAATTGACTGTGCGTGAGCACGCCTTCTATCACATAGCCGCGGGATTCATCTCCACGATAATTTTCAGTAATAAACCTTACAATGCCATAAAGAATTGCATAAATAAGAAAAAGTTCTCCATTAAATTTCTTGTTTTTGCGGTAAAGCAACATAAAGGCAACAATGAGCAATATACCGGCCGCATCCCACAATTGAACTGGATACAGAGGTACATTCAAGGGGTTAGCGGCAGATTGGGGATTTGTAAAAACAACCCCATCTTCAGGAAGGCAAGCAATACCATGACAACAACCGGCCATGAAGCAACCTATTTTACCAAAGCCATGAACCAAGGCACCACCAATTGCCAAATAATCAAATCCAAATGCCACAGGAACATTATTTCTACGGAACCACCATATCAATGTTGGAACCGTAAATAAAAATGAACCATAAAAGACAAATCCTTGGCCTAAATGTTTAAAAAAATCACTGGGATGCTCAAGAAAAAAAAGCGGTTTTTCTAAGAAATAGAAAAACTTTCCACCAACAAAAACAGAAGCAAAGCACCACAAAAACAATTCACTAATTTGATCTAGGTTTAATTTCAAATCATTCCGATGGAAAAAAAAGAAAACAAACGCAAGAAACACACCAAACATGATAAAGAAACCATAACTAAATACGGTGAAATTACCAATATGAAACAACTCCGGGTACATATTACAAATGTAAAGGAATTGAGGTTAAAACTGCTATAAAAATGCTTTTATTTTGAGCGCCATGTCGGCCAATTCTTCTTGAGAAGGACTCAATTTTTGTCGTGTAAAATTAAGGTCATCTGCGGAATTCATAGGCACTAAGTGGATATGTGTATGAGGCACTTCTAATCCTATTACAGAGGTACCAATACGCTTACAATCTACAGCCTTTCTAATGGCTTTTGCAACGGGCAATGTAAAAGCCCATAATTGTTGCAGCGCCATTTCATCCATATCAAAAATGTAATCAATTTCTTTCTTGGGAACACAAAGAACATGTCCCATTACCAAAGGAGATACATCTAAAAACGCGATATGTGCATCGTCTTCGTATATTTTGTGGCAAGGTATTTCACCAGCAATAATTCTCGAAAAGATACTAGCCATAAACCTTAAACGAAGATTTCTAAAATTTCCAATTTCACGATGCCTGCAGGAACTTGAATTTCAACAATTTCACCTACCCCGTGACCCAATAATCCAGCACCGATGGCACTTTTAATCGAAATTTTATTTTCCTTCAAATTGGCTTCTTTCTCAGAAACCAACATGTAAACGGCTTCCTTACCAACATTGTGATTTTTCACCTTAACCTTACACAAGATACTTACTTTGCTTGTATCCAATTGCGTGGCATCAATTACACGAGCGTTAGCCAAAAGACTATCCATTTGTGCAATTCTATCCTCCAGGTGACCTTGAGCTTCTTTTGCAGCATCGTATTCTGCATTTTCACTCAAATCTCCTTTATCTCTAGCTTCAGCAATGGCTTGAATAATTCTAGGACGTTCTACATGTTTTAATTGATGTAGTTCTTCTTTAATTGCATCTAATCCCTCTTGGGTGAAATACTGAATGTTACTCATAATCGATGATGTTTAATGATTGTTTAACTAAAAAAAAGTTGCACCAATGTGAACATTGATGCAACATTAATACAAATATAATAAATTTAATTTTTATTTAGATTTACCTAATCCAATTCTAATACCAAAACAATGGGTTCCACCGAAAGGATTGGTAAAACGGTAACTGTAATCCAAAGAAACTACGCTTTCGCTGTCGTCATCTCCTTCAATGTGCCAATCGTAACTAATACCAGCCATAGGACCTGTATAAGCACTGGTTCTGTTGTTTTCATCGAAGATACCTTCTTGATAAGCAAAACCACCACGAACCATCAACATATTCTTATAGGCGTATTCAGCCGACAAAGTTGTTTGGTTTGCACTAAACGCATTGTTTGTAAAACCAAAGCCCAATGTTAGACGGTTGTCATACATTTTTGGATCTGAATCTAACTTCACGTCATAAGAAGCCGCAATATTCAACATTGCAGGCATTTTAATGGCTGTAGTTTTTACTTCAATGGTTTTATCAAAATTACTATTTTGGATCATGGCCTTATAACTCAATCCATCTCCAGAGAAATCCATATCGGGACCAATATTCTTAATAGAAATACCGAATTTGAAGTCGTTCTTTTTGATTTTACTCGCAGCAGGACTCATGGTAGTTGCGTACTGTACACCAGCATCTAAAACCATTCCTGTAGCAGAAGCGTCAGGAATACCTTCAGTTACCATTCTTGCGGTAATACCCGCTGAAATGGTTTTACTAAAGCTTTTAGAATACGACAAACCAATGTTGGTCATATTAACACGGTAAGTACCAATTCCACCATATGGATTTGTTTCCGTTGTTATTTCTATCGGATCAATACCAAATTGCATAATTTGAACGCCCAGTGTACCTGCATCATCGTCTTCACCCAATTTTTGAGCAAAACCAACATTATTGATACCAATACCAGAACCAGTTAACCATTCTGTACGGCTAAAAACCAATTCTGTACGGTTAACCATTCGGTCCAAACCAGCAACATTCATAAACATGGCTTCAACACCCATAACAGCACCGCCATTTGCCCAGCCCATACCTGAGCTACGACTCCAGCCGTTGATTGTTAATTGGGCAGCACCTGCTTGTCCTTGACGCTCAGGGTTACCGGCGAAGGCACTGTTCGATGTTCCACCCAATACCAATGAAAGGGCTGCTGCATATATATGATTTAATCTTAATTTCATCTTTTTTAATATTAATATGTATCCAAATCTACTGCATGCATGATTCCGTACCATCTTACCACTTTTTCACCCAAAGTTTTATGTTTTACATGAATCAAGTATAAACCGCTTGAAATAGGTACATTGCTAGCATTTTTCAAATCCCACTGGAAGTAAGTACTTTCATCGTCTTTCTTGATTTTACGGATTAAGTTACCCGCCATATCGAAGATAGTAATAGTACATTCTGGAGGCAAGTTAGTGATAGTAACGCGTGAGTCAACTGGACTGTTTTCGTATTCACTGTAACCTCTATAAGGGTTAGGAACTACGTTCACCATATCTAATGACTTCTTACCAGCTGCTTCAGTAAGTTTTGGAGCAATAGTAGCACCATCAAACTCATACCTTGGTAATTCGTATAATGGTTTACTATCTGGACCCAATTCTGCACTTCCAAATTTAGTATATGCTTTTTTCACGCGTACACGAATTTTCACATCAGTTGGAGGTAACCCATTTTCAATTTTATATCCTGGTGCCAAGTAAGTAGGAATAACCCAGTTAATTTGCGACAATAATCTGGTTTTTTCAGCCGTTGTAGGAGAACCTCCTGCGGTTGTTGATTCCAAACCTGTTCTAAATCTAGCAAATTTAGTGTCATCATTTCCACCTGGATAAGGATAACCTTGAACGTTTCTAGCGATACCATGTTTACCTGTACCAAAAATATAGATAAAATGTTTACCACCAATTGCAGGGTAATTACCATTATCGTTGTATACATTGTCTGTAGGATTCCAAATCATATCACGACCGTTTTCACCTTCTAAATATGAATCTTCACCAAATGCAATAGACAATCTCTCACCAGTTTCAAGGTTAATTGCATAACCCGGGAACCAACTTAAACCTTTACTTGACGGATCATCAGCTAAATCTTTATTTTTAGATGTTCCCCAACGCATGTTGAATTTCGCCATTTGACCTTCAGTGCTGTTTTTCACCTCATCATCAGCCATTTCAATTACAGGGCAACGTGTCCATTTTGATTTATCTTTTGTAATCACCAACTCAAAGCTACTCAATTCAGCCATTGGGTTTTGCAACCAAGATGCGTTCCCTGACCAAGCAAATCCATAGGTATTTGCACCAGTTGTGGCGTTATATTTTTCACGAGCAGTCAATCCATAAGGAGCAATTCTACCATTCCAGATTCTCTCAAAAGCTTGACCTGGATCAACTGGCGTTGCACCATCTGCCATCCAAAAGTCATGCGCATAACCATCAAATGTAGCACCTCTACCTGCATTACCTGCACGTATCCAGTTTGTCCAAGGGTTAGAAGCAGGAGCTGCATCATTATCTACAACTGCTGTTAACCATTGTTTACCGTTGTCTTCCCATTCAACAGACCAATCAATGAATCCGTTTGAAGGATCAGCCACTCCGTTTTCACCTGGGTTGTAACTTTGTGTAATTTCAACACTCAATCCCCAATCAGCCAAAGTCTCCTTAGAAATATTATTCAATCCTCTTCTACCTTGAACTGACTCAAATCTGTAAGCCAATGTGGTATCAGAGAAAATTGTATCATTTCCATTATCACCCTTTTTAATTAACATCCATTGTGTGTTTTTGGTGATAGAATCTTTTAATCCAGCTGCCAATGATGTTTTATTTTCTTTCATCACCAACTCGAATTTTGCATTCGGAACTTTCAATGGATCAATCACTTTGATATTTACAGGACCCGCACCACCAACGTAGGTTGGTTTTGCAGCAAAATTATTTAACAAAATTTCATCAATGGTTTCTTTGGTGAATTCCAAAGCATTACCACCATTACCTCTACCCGCAATACGTGTTAAACTTGGACCACTACCATAACCTGAATTCAATTCAGTACCACTGTTTTCAGGAATTGGATCATGAGGAACTGCAGTGTAAACCTTGATGTTTCTACGACCAGCTAAGAACTGATTAGGATCAATTTGCAATGAATCATCAGACAAAATAGCATAACTCAAAACCATGTAGTAATATTTCTTAAAATCTACAAGTCTTGTATTTGAGCTAGTTGCAAATAAGTCGTTTTTAATGGTATAAGAATGTTGAACACCTTTATCAGCACCATCCACTTTTTCAACTGGAATCAACTGCGCCAATTTCGGATCAAATACACGGTTGATGATTTGACCTCTGTTATTTTTGATATCACCTTGGAACAACAAACGCGCTTTGTCAATATTTTCAAGATCACCTGTGTTTACTGTTGCATCTTTCAACTGATAAACCAAATATCCCTCAAATTTATACGTTTTAGTTTGGTTGTTTGCGTCCTTATATTTCTCAGAATAATTTTCAACTTTGCTTGAATTTGTATTTAAGAATTTCATCACAACTTCTTGATTCAATTCTTGAATTTCAACATCCGGAGCATTCGGACCATCCAAAATTTTGAAGTTGTTATTGAACAATGTTTGCGCTTTATCTGAAGCCAATTGCAACAATTTCAATGAACCAGTTCCCAAACAAGGTGATCCGGCACCACCACTTGTAGTACGAGCCCAAACAACACCTACAGTGATTCTTTGAACTTGACCTGGGCGCAATAAGAATGGACCTGTAGATTGAATGAAACGACGGTCACCAGGACGGTTACCAGCTGATTTTTCATCCCAACACTCTCCTGCAAAAGCTGGGTCTGTGCTACCCGGGAACATATAGTTACATTGTCTTGATCCACCAAAACCATTACCACCCCAAGTTACGTTTTGTCCACCTGCCCATTTACCCATTAGGTAATTATAAAATGCATTTGCATTTCTTGGGTTACCTGTAATAGCATCAGGTGTATTGTTGTAATACATAAAGTGGCTCAATCCCATTTGTTTACCAGCAGTATCTGTAGGACCTTCAAAATAATCTACACCAATGGTTGGAGGATTTAATCCATAACCTAAAACTCCTTCATCATCATCGTCACCATTGTAGCAATATCCCAAACCTCTTCCAACATCACAACCTACATAGTCGTCTGCGTAGTTACCCAAATCGGCATCTACCCATTGTCCCATATAACAATCATTCAACGTAGTAAATCCACGGTTAATGATTTTCGTAGTATAGAATGTCATGTTGTTCACTTCATCATTTGTTGAGAATGCAAAAGCTGTTGTTTGACATTCTAAACCGATAGGTTGACCTTGAGTTTCAGAGTGAATATTACCTTTATCATTGTAAACCCACCAGATAAACATATCAGGTTGACGATCAACGCCATTTTCAATTACTGGACGACGCTCGTCGATTACTGGATGTTCACCATCATTTGGCTCGTACAAATTGTTACCATTGATATCTTTAAATGGCGCCATAAATTCTGATTCCGCACCAATTTTCACAGAACGATCAGAACCTGCCGGCCAATCACGGATACCTGCACTTTGGGTTAAAAATTTACTATTTGCAAACTCTTCCAATTCATCACGGGTAACTTTCCACATTTTGTCGTAACTCTTACAACGCAATGGGTCTGTTGCTGCTGTGCTTGTGTCCAATGGACCTGGCCAGAAATCAGAACCATTTTGACGATACGTCATGGCAGCCAATTTTAAACTTCCACCGTTGTCCTTACCTCCAATCCAGATAGCACCAGAAAACAAAGAATGCTTTCTTACTGCATTTGGATCATTGATTTTAGGCACTTCATATTTGGGGTTATTTAAATCCCACCACATATCACCACCGTTCAATAATTTTGTACGAACGTTGTTAATATCCAAATCCACTGATTGAGATGCAGGATCACAAGTATTTGCGAAAGATCCAGCTCTACGATCAATTTTCGGTTTGATTGTTTTACCTGTCAAATTTTCAATTGGACGAGCTGCCAACGATTGAAAAGCCAACAAACCTAAAACGTATATACCAATTCTTTTCATAATCTTATCTATTTATAATTTTACAATGCCAAACGCAAACCGAAACGTATAGTTCTTGGAGCATTCCAGTTTTGTGTTTGAGAGTTTAACAAAATTTTATAAAGGTCAATGTAACTTTGAGCGTCTACTTGTGTTTTAACCAACAATTGTCCTTGTGGTGAGTTCAAGAATCCATCATCGTTAGGTTGACCTGAGAATGGGAACACACCAATAACGTTCCAAGTGTTTAACACGTTATTAACCCACAAGAATGCTGTGAATCTCAAAGGTGATTTGCCTTCACGCTTCATCAAGAACGCTTTAGAAACGTTCATATCAAAGTTATACTGCCAAGGCAAACGTGCACCATAAGGAACACCTTTGATTTGTGCACGGTCAACCGCACCAATTTGCACCGCACGTGTTGTTGGAGTGTAAGGACCACCACTGTAAGTGTTTGCAATAATATTGAAAGAAGTATTCTTGAAAATTTCTTTTCCAAACAACATTGGTCCATTGTACAAGTTTTTCTTGGTCACGATATCACGTCCACCGCCCCATGCCCAAGTTGCAGAAACTTTTAAGTTGTGACGAATATCCAAGTCACCCAATGGAATAACATTTCTCAAGTTAGGTTGGTTACTTGCAATCAAAGCCGCTTGTGAATTGATGTTTGAACCAGTACCATCTGCAAATTGCAACATGTAACTTGCACTTAAGTTCAAAGGACCAATATCCATCATGTTAAATGTACCTCTAAATCCAGTAATGGTTGAGAAGTCAATGTTACGGATAGTTACATAAGTAACAGGGTAACCGTTGCTAATTTGATATTGACCGAAGTCGTTTCTAATTTCAGAATATGATGCAGAAAGTTCAATACCTTTATCACCTTTTCTTCCGAAAACTTGTTTGAAACCAACTTCATAATCTGTTTTCAAACGAGAGCTCAATGAACCATTTGAAATGGTAGAACCTTGTCTAAATTTCAAATAATACAATTCGTCAATTGTCAAAAATGATGATCCTTGATCCGGACGCTGTGCCAACATGTCGTATGATACGTAGAATGTTTTTCTCTTGTCTAGAGGGAAAGAGAACCAAATACGCGGCAATAAGTTCATGATTGGAGTGTAGTCAGTCAATGAATTTTCCGACAATTCTTGTTTGTTATTATCTACTAAATATGGAGCAATTTTACCATTTGACGTTTGGTTCGCTAAGAATTCAGCATTCTTTTGCTCACTACCATCAGCGTTGTACCATCTGTCACCATTTCTGTAACCAATAACTTTGGTAGGTGATTGCATATCGTTTACATAAACTGCATAATCAGAACCAATATTTGAAGGATGGTCGATTTTCAAACCATTCATTTCCTTTACTTCACCCACTGTTCTGATTGGATACAAAGAATATGCATCTTTCAAAACAGATTGGTTTGCATCATAGCGCTCCATACGAAGTCCCATACGGAAAATCAAATCTTTAAACTGGAACTGATCTTCTAACCACGCAGCCAAATAAACCGGTTGGAAAGCACCGATAGTTCTTTTTTCTCTATTATTCAAGAACTCAGAAATAGATGGCTTACCTGTAACTCTGTTACCCAAATGATCGTATCCAAAATAGCTTACATAACCATTACCATTGTTCAACAATTCATCAGCAGAGAACATTTTTAATTCAAAATCTTCTGGTTTGTATGAGTTGATATCTACGAAAGTTCTATCGTCAATTTTCTTCCCATACACATCGGTTCTCTTATCTTTGATTAATTTATCTCTAAAACGCAAATCAAAAATAGATTGCTCACCATAGTTTACCAATCTATTATATCTCACTGTATCTGTAAACACACCATTTTCATCATAACTTAAAATCGGGTTATTTACATCCAATTCTGCGATGTGTTTGTTCATCAACTGACGCATCAAAATCCACAAACCGTTTGCATTCAAAGAATAACCTCTCACAAAAGATTGCTCATAGTACAAACCAGCTTGCAAATCGTGCGGTGCACGCTCAATACCACCTACTGTTTTAGGTTTGATTTGCATTTGACCCATTGCAAATACTGCATACTTCTCTGATTCAGATTTAGAGAAACCAGCTGACATACCACCTGGAGTACCATGCAAAGAATATACACTGTTAGGATTGTAACCATTTAGCAAACCTTGACTCATTAAAATGGTCAACGGGTTGTTAATTGTCAAACCTCTACTTTTGTAGTAATCGTAAATATTTTGAGTATATTGAGTTCTAACTGAATTTCTTGAAGTTGAACCGTCGAACAACAAAGCTGTATCTACGTAACCTGCCAATTCCCAATAGTTTCTCAATTGTACAGTGTTTCCATATTGATCTCTAACAATTTTAGGTTCTTTGTTAGGATTTTGTTGAGCATCATAATTTGAATATAAGAATAATTCAGTTGGCTTAGCAGTGAATGTTCCAATATATCCATAATCAAAAATATTGTCTCCATGAACGGCGTCCGTAGTTTTTGATTGAGCGTTTTGGTACTCAGCACGGATGGTGTAGAATGCACTTTTTACAGTACTTTCTTTGTTCACTTTGAAATTCTGAGTGAATTGTAAGTATGAACGAATTGTTTGTGATTCGTTGAAAGGATTGTTCTGGTAGTTCATGATTGAATTTGAAACAGAACGTCCACCACTATAAAAGTAAGAAGCATAACCAACCAAAGAAGTTAATGTTGTTGGTTTGTACTCTAATTTTCCAATAAAGTTCCCATTATATAATGCAGAATTTGGTCTTGCAGCAAGAACATCAAAATCTGATTCTCTCAAGTATGAGGCAGCATGGATAAATCCGTTTGGAGTACTAATTAATGGATTTTTCTCAATTTCAGACATTTTATCAGCCTTCAACACATAAACACCTGTTCTAGTTGGAGATGGATCTACATAGTAACCAACGTTACCATTCAATGTATAACCCAATTTCACAACTTCTTTTGATTTTCCATCAACCACCATTCTTTTTTTCCATAGTGGACCAGAAACGAATGCTTCAAATGTATTTGTTCCATAAGGATCCAAACCAGTTGAGGTAATTCCTTCAAACAACGCAACTACTTTATCAGTTGCACTTTTAGATGTCAATGTGAATGCTCCACCCGTTAAGTCACCATACATCGCACGAATACCTCCGATACTCACTGCCAATTGGTCTGTACCCAACGAAGGCAATGAACCACCACCAATAATTGGTACACCATCAATGAATGTTTTACTTGCATCAGCACGTGTTCCACGAACTGAAATACCCTGACGAGATTCAACAATACCAGCATTGGTTGCAATCAAAGCACCTGTTCCACGGCGACCTGCATCCAAAGTTTTACCTCCATCAATTGGCTGTCCAATTCCAATCATGTTGATTGGGGATTTCTTTTTGGTTTTAATGTCAATCGCAGTTTGACCTTTGATCATGATTAACTCATACTCTTTGTTCAAACCTGGCATCAATGTGTAAGCCTTTTCAGACATCGGTGAAAAACCTTCTTTGAAAAAAGAAATGTCGTAGGTTCCTGGATTCAAGGTTTGGAAAACCACGTTTCCATCTCTGTCTGTAGTATCTGCAGTTTGCTCAATACCATTCAGAATCATCGATACCTTTACACCACTAATTGATTTACCGTCTCCATCGACAGCCTTAACCCTAAAGTCCGCAAAGGATGTTTGAGCATTCAAGAAACCACAAAAAAGTCCAATTGTGGCCACCAATGCTATGCGTAGTAATTTATACTTCATATCAACTTCTTTATTCTATTCAATTTACATTAATCGATTAACATCGACCTTTCATCGGCAAGTTTACCCAAAAAACAAGGATTTAACAAGTTTATTTTATCTAATTCTTGTGTTTTCAATAATTTTAATTTTGTTATATTTACCATGATTTATACAAAAAATAACTTATAACTTATAGTAATTCAATATATTAGACAACAAAAATTGAGATATTTTCTCATAACTTTCAGTTGTCCAGCCCCCAACATGCGGACTCACAATTACATTTTCAAAACTGAACAATTTTTGTAACATTTTTCGTTCATTATCGTTCGATTTTTCAGGGGGTTCTACTACAAGTACATCCGCACAAAATCCAATTAACTTACCCGAATCTAAAAACTGATTAACAGATTCTATATCAACTATTTGACCTCGAGAAAGATTCAAAAGTATAACCGGTTTTTTCAGTGAATTTAAAAATGAAAAATCGACAAAAAAACGGGTTTCTTCGGTGAGTGGAATATGCAACGAAATTACATCCGATTTGTCTAAAATCGTGGTCAAATCCACCTCTGTCACTTTATTGTCACTAAATTCCGATTTGTATTTGTCGAAAGCAAGCACATGAACACCAAAACCTTGCAATTTTTCTGCAACAGCCATTCCTGTATTTCCATATCCAATAATTCCAACGGTTTTTCCCTTGAGTTCAAATCCTCGATTTCCCTCACGATCCCAAATAAATTGCTTGACCTGGCTGTTAGCGATTGTCAATTTTGTGCAAATTGCCAATAACATGGCCAAAGTTTGTTCAGCCACCGCATCTGAATTGGCGTTTCCAGAATTCATCAGCACCACCCCTTTGTTATTCGCGGCAGCTACATCGATATTGTCCATTCCCGCACCAGCCCGAGCAACCCATTTTAAGTTGCCGCAATTCTGAAAAAAATCAGCATCTAGGAAAAATTTCGAGCGAACCACAAGTCCCTCAAAATCTTCAACTTGCAACAATGAAACCACCTCAGATTTCTGAATGTCAGGACGGTAGTGTACATCAAAGTTTTGCGCAATTAAACCATGAACCAAACTCTGGTGCACATCGTCAATAATCAATACTTTGATCCAATTCATTTAGTATTCTTTACGACTTTGATACCAATGATTGTTGTGGGAAGAAGTTGCGGAAACTGCGGAAATATTTTCAGATTTGTTTTGCAAAAAGAACGAAACTGCCGCTGAAGCTAATACTGAAAGCTCTTCGTTGGAGATTTCTGGCGACGCAATTTCCTCAGGATTGAAATATTTCTGAATAAAATGCGTATCAAATTTTCCACTTTTAAAAGCCTCATGCGTTAATACAAATTCTCCAAAACTTAAGGTAGTTTCGATACCCGTGATGATATATTCTTTAATAGCACGTCTCAATCTTTCAATTGCTTCCTCGCGGGTAGAGCCCCATGCTATAAGCTTCGCCAACATATTGTCGTAATAAATTGGAATTTCCATATTGGCTTCCATACAGTCATCAACACGGATACCAGGACCATTTGGCACCAAATACTGCACCACTTTACCAATATTTGGCAAAAATTGTTGGAATGGATCTTCAGCGCAAACCCTTAACTCAATTGCGTGTCCGTTTATTTTCAAATCTTCTTGTTTGAAGGACAAAGGCAAACCGTAGGCCACATTGATTTGTTCACGCACAAGATCAAGGCCTGTAATCATTTCAGTTACAGGATGTTCTACTTGCAAACGGGTATTCATTTCCAGGAAATAAAACGACTCTCCATCGCCCAAGAGAAATTCAACGGTACCAGCTCCAGTGTAATTGCAAGCTTTTGCAACATTCACTGCGGCTTCGCCCATTTTAGCCCTTAACGCCGGAGTTAAAGCAGCACTTGGTGCTTCTTCAACCAACTTTTGGTGTCGGCGCTGAATGGAACATTCTCTTTCAAAGACATGACAAACATTTCCGAAAGAATCGGCCATAATTTGAAATTCTATATGACGTGGGCTACCCACATATTTCTCGATAAAAACACTATCGTCGCCGAAGGCGCTTCTTGCTTCATTTTGGGCCATTTGTAGTGCACTGAGAAAATCTTCTTGTTTTTCAACCACCCTCATTCCTTTTCCTCCACCACCGGCTGATGCTTTTACCAACACTGGAAATCCAACTTTAATGGCCACTTGAAGGGCCGCTTCAGGATCTACAATGGCTTCATTAATACCCGGAACCAAAGGAACACCAAATTTCTCAACAGCTTGCTTGCTGGCAATTTTGCTTCCCATAATTTCCATGGCCTCAGCGGTTGGACCAATAAGTTTTAAATGATTATCTTTAAGTTTATTGGCAAAAACCGCGTTTTCAGACAAAAATCCATAACCCGGATGAACGGCTTCTGCTCCAGTTTTCAAGCATAAATCAATGATGGTATCCATTTTCAGGTAACTTTCACTGGAAGGCGCTTTACCTATGCAATAGGCCTCATCGGCATAACGCACGTGGCGGGCATTGACATCTGCTTCGCTGTAAACAGCCACTGTTTTTATGCCCATTTCACGGCAAGTACGCATCACACGAATGGCAATTTCACCACGGTTTGCAATTAATATCTTTTTAAACATCGAAATAATAAAATTAATGGGGCAAATCACAATCCATACAAGATTCTGATTTACCTTCGCGAAGGTAAAAAAAGATGCGCAGTATTGCCAAGGTTATTTCATTAATTAAAATTGAGTGGGCTTTAGACACCAAAAAACCCGCCATTCTATCATCGTCGGTCTTACAAATGGCGGTGATGGCACTTTTGTCGATGCTCACAACGGCCAATCAATCTAACAGCCAAGCCAAAACATGGAACAGTCTTTTTTGGATCACCTTGATATTTTGCACATTACAAGCAATTTCCAAGAACTTTTTAACGGTTTCTAAGAACAGATGGATCTATTGGAATCAAATGGCTGCTCCAGCACAAATACTTTGGTCTAAAATCATTTACGGCTGGCTCACCATGATTTTCCTAACCTTAATTAATTTCTTCTTTTTTGGATGGTTTATGGGAATGCCAGTGATACACCTTTTTGCCTACACCAAAATTCTAATTTTGGTAACAGGAGGAATTTCAACCATTTTCACCTTCATTGGGGCCATTGCATCCAAAGCCAATCAAGCCGGTTTCTTAGCTCCGGTATTAAGTTTACCTGTAATTTTACCGCTTATTCTATTGGGAAGCAAGGCCTCTAACAAGGCTTTTAATCCAATTTTAATGAGTTCAGTGAACAAAGATATTTATATGCTGACAGCACTAAATGTTCTTGTTTTAGTGCTGTCTGGCATTTTATTTTCTTCACTCTGGAAAGATTGAAGTTATTTTTTAGAACTCCAATCGTATAAAATTTGGATGGACTCATCTAAGCCAGCATCCTTCATGTAACGCTTAATCCAATCTACCTTTTGCGCTTTTTTAACCTCGTCGTTTTTCACTTCATCCAAATCCATTTTCAATGCAAATGCTGTGTCTATCACACGTTTGTATTTGTAATCACGGATTGATTTATCCTGTTCTTTCAACGCTTTTTGCTGAGATTTATATCCCTCCAAATTCAAACAATATGTATAAGATTTACGAATTTTAGAAAGTTGATCAGCCCTGCTTTGAATCAATTTATAATATTCATTTTTCTGAGCCCTGGAAATTGCAGTTTTGATAATCTCTCCACGACGTGGATTGTTGAACAATTTATAATCAGCTGCAGGAATTTTATCATAAGGCATGTGATAATCCATCTCTTTTTCACCTTGGTCAATGCCATCGTAAATATCTGGCAAAATCACATCTGGTATTACTCCGTTCAATTGCGTGGTACCACCATTGATTCTGTAAAACTTTTGAATGGTTACTTTCACCTCACCATACCCTTTAGGGAAAATTGGTGAACGACCAGATGGCAAAGGCATCATGGTTTGAACTGTACCTTTACCAAAAGTTGTTTTTGTACCCACAATAATGGCCCTTTGATAGTCTTGCAATGCCGCTGCCAAAATTTCTGAAGCCGATGCACTATAGGTATTGGTTAACACCACCAATGGACCCGAATATTGAATTTCTGGATCTGGATCTGGTGCCTGCTGAATTCTCTGACTTGGATCCTTCACTTGTACAATAGGACCATCATTGATAAATAAACCACTCATATCAATGGCATCAGCCAAACTACCTCCACCATTATTTCTTAAATCTAAAACAATACCGTCAACATTTTCAAGTTTCAATTTTTCAATTTCAATTCGAATGTCTTCGCTACTGTGTCTACCTCTTCCTTGAGCAGCAAAATCAGCATAAAAGCTAGGCAATTGAATCAACCCAAATTTTTTGTCTTTGTACTGAACAATTGCACTTCTTGCATAACTTTCTTCAATTACAACAACTTCACGAATAATAGGAATAACATGGATTGAACCATCTGGCTTTTTAACCGTCAATCTTACCTCTGTACCTTTTTTACCACGAATCAATTGAATGGCATCATCCAATTTCATGTCCACAATATCTACTGGATCAGCGGCTCCTTGAGCTACTTTAAGTATCAAATCTCCAGCTTTAAGTTCGCCTTGTCTAGCAGAAGCACTACCCGGTACAATTCTTTCAACTTTAACATAGCCATCTTTCTCACTCAAGGTAGCACCTATTCCCTCCAATTTACCAGTCATAGAAATATCGAAATTGGCTTTATCTTCAGGTGGAAAATAATTGGAATGTGGATCGTAAACCTCTGTAATACAATTTGCGTAGAAACTAATTTTGTCTTTTTGATCCATTTTTCTCCAACGTTTGAACCACTCCTTACAAAACTTCAAAGTTTCATTTCTAGACTTGTATTCTAGAGTATCAAATGGTTGAATTTTCACCACTGCCGAATCCTTCTTTTGCTTTACATTTTCCTGATCTTCAATTTTACGGTATAAACGATCAATGGTTTGATAATGCAACCAATTTTTCCAATCTTGCTTCAAAGCTTCAACATTAGATTTGTATTTGGTAACTTTTTCAGTGACTTCGTAATTTTTATTGGTTTTATAATCCAACGGGGATGACAATTCTTTATCAATCATTGGTTCTAAAACATTCAAACGCACCATTAGAATGGACCACGCCGAATCCAAGAAATCGTACCTACCCACTTTCAACTGATCGTCGATACTTTTTCTAAAAACAGACAACTTATTGATATCCTCTTGGGTGAAAAAATGCTTATCATCATCCAAATTCTTCAAAACGTTTTCAAAAATCATTTCAGAGAATTTATCGTCCAACTTATAGGGCGAATAATGCTCAGCGCTCATCATGTCGGTTAAGCGCATTAGTAAAGGCTCATTTCCGTTAAGTTGTTTGTTGCTACAAAAAACCAAAACGGCCATGATGATTGACACGCTTGTAAGCGAAATCCATTTATTAATTTTCATGAAACTTTATAACTTAATTTGACCTTTATTATTTTGTTTTTTTGTCGGATTTTACATCCTTTTTAACGGTTTCATCGAAACGTTGTAACCCCAATGTTTCAATGCCTTGATCAAACACAATATCAAAAGGAATTTTAGCTTTTTCAAGTTTTGCCAAGTCAGCCGCCAAAGCAGGTTTGATGATTCCTCTTTCAGCCAACATGGTTTGAACACCTTTCACATTGCCATCACCTTGTAAGGTTAACAATTCGGCCGCCAATTTCTCAATCACCGCTTTCATGGCAACAACATTCACCAAATATCCTTTTTTACCCAAGGTAATACATCCACTGTTCATCAATGTATTGAAGGTAATCATATTGGCTTTTCCGTGTGCACTTGCCGCACCAAATCTAACTGAGCGAAAAACAGATGCAACAAACGTAACATAGTAATCATCTAGTTTACCAGACAACTCGCCTTTATTGAACAATTGAGTTACCATATATAATCCTAAAACATCGGCTTTACATTCTTCAATGGCTGAATATGTTGCACCCAAAGCTTCTCTCACTGTTTTATTTGGATCGCTCACCAAATTCTTAACTCCCAATCCATGTGCTACTTCGTGGAACATCACGTTTGAGAAAAACGCTTCAAATTTGATATTTTCAAGTTGACTTGGATCCACCAAAATCTGAGAAATAGGCTTCACCATTTCTTCAAATTTTGCCCTCATGGTATTTTTCAACTGCGATCTTCTGGTACCAAAATATTTTTGTACAACTTCATCGTTTGGCAAGTTTACCGCAATGGTTTTACTGCCTGAATTGCAATCTCCTGCGTAATAAACAGCATCAAATACAGCCAATTGACTCAATGATGCATCTGGTTTTTGCATTGGTGGAAATCCTGGCTCATTGATCATTTCACCATTTCTCGACATCAAATTGCCGTGTTCATCAAAAGAATTTACACCCGTATCGGTTGCTAAAACGGGCTTGTACGCAGCGTCAACTGGAATATTTGCTTGCAGCTCTGGTAACATGCCAATGAATTTTTCCAATTTCTTGCCCCATTCCATATCCCTAACCAATACATATGCTTCATATGCTGTTTTAACACCAAATAACTTGTCTTCATAATTCTCAATTGGACCAATTACAATATCCAAATGTGATTTTAACGACAACCATTTGATATCAGACATGATATATTCACCAGACGTCAATGATGCCGCTCTTTCTTTGAGATAAATTGCAAAACGTTTGTCTTCAGATTCAATGGCAGCCGCTGCTTGATTCATATTTTCCATCAATTCAGACAAATCTTTTTGGTATGCAAATCCATATTCTACAACACCAATCTCTTTGCCATTTTTCATGGGCATACGCTCAATCATCATCGGCATTTCCGCGGGTTGACCAGGCTTGGGTGGCGCCGGCATTTGCGGCTTATCATTTTTTGGAACTTCTTTTACAATTGTGTAAGGACTTAATACACGCATTTTCACATGTTCATCCATTTGAGAAGCATCAAAATTTGAAGGATAAAAATTCGCGCCTTTCGGCTTTTCCCCATACCCTTGCAAGAATGGCTTTTCATCATTTAAACGATCCCATGGACCGTAATTTATTTCCATAAATCGACGAATTGTATCGTTTTTAATCCCTTTTAACGCAGTCTCTTTGTCGGTAAACGTCTGTTTCCAGAAAATGTCATCCGCCTTTTTGGCTGCTTTGATTAAATATACCAAACATTTCTTCTCTGCCGTTGAAAGCAATGTTGTGTCTGTTTTTAACGCTATTTTCTTATAACCATTTAGCCTCTCAGCGATTGGATATCCCTTAACTATTTTCTGCCCATAAGCAGCTGATGCTGCACAAATTGCAGCTGTCATTACACTTAAAGTTCGACTCAATTTAATACCTGACATTCTACAAAAATATGTGCTTCAATACGCTAAAAAAAGCAAATCTTGGTTTTCACTAAAAATAAACGACAAAAACGGCAATTCTAACGATTTAACCGTTTTTAAACGCTTTCTTGTTCCATCTTTGCACTTTACTTTCTTGAACCGACAAACGTGATTCCAAAACTTAGCCAAAAACTCACCGACAAACTCTTACTGTCGATGTCGAACCACAACGGGTTTATTCAATTCAACCACCAGAATTTGCCCCTTTCTTTTATGGAACTGAGTAAACCTACAGGTAAATATGTTTATCGCGTTTTCATCCGATTGTTCAATATTTTTAGCCGCAAAGGTTACATTAAAGTTGTAGGAAACACTTGCGCTCCAGGACTTATTTTCCCCAACATTGAACCACAAACAACGGCAGAAGATTTGATCCAAAACAAAAAAGAATGTGGTATTTTGGTTGCCAATATCCTTGGAAATCAAACTTTTCCAAATGCTACTTCAATTCCTGCAGATCCCTTCATGGTGATTCATATCCAACCCGAAATTCATTCTTTTAAAGATTATCTAAACTCCTTCTCATCTAAATATCGGGTCAGGGCTCAAAAAGTATTAAAAAATTCTCAAGATATTCAAAAACAATCACTTGAAAATATTCCCCCTAATGAATGGATTGCCAAATGTGCACAATTACTTCACCATTCTCTTCAAAATAAAACTGTGGCTATTGGTCAAAATTTGGCCGAGCTGTTGCACTGTTACCAAAAATCTTTAGGACAGCAATTTAAAGTAAATGGCTATTTTCTTGAGGGACAATTGGTTGGTTTCATCAGTTACATTGTGGATGAAGACCATATCCATGCAACACATTTAGGCATCGACGAAAACCTACCACTCCATTACAGTTTGTACCAACGAATGATGTATGACATTATTGAATTTGCCATTGAAAATCATGTCAAAACAGTCAATATTGGCAGAACGGCAACTGAAATTAAAAGTACTTTAGGAGCAAAACCTGTAGAAAATTCTTTCGTCATTTTTTCAAAAAATTCATTCATGAAATGGCTCCTTGAAATTTACGCCAAATACATTCACAAACCCACTGAATACGTTATCCGAAACCCTTTCAAATAGTTTTTTCCTCCGTTTGCATATATTTGTAAAATGAAGAAATGGCCTTTTATTCTGAGTTTGCTGTTCACTGCAAATTTATTTTCTCAAACAATTTCCAACAAACCAGGCAGCAAATATGCCTTTACTAAAATAGCAGATTCTCAAAAGCCAACGGTTAAAGACCAATGTAGAACCTCTACTTGCTGGAGTTACAGCACTTTATCATTGTTTGAAGCCGAATTGTTGCGCCAAAACAAAGGAAATTATGATTTGAGCGAGATGTTCGTTGCCAGAAATGCCTACATCGAAAAAGCCATTACTTTTATTCGAATGAATGGAAAACATCAGTTTGATCAGGGCGGAGAAGGGCACGATGTTGCCTACATCATTGAAAAATATGGCATTGTTCCTGAATCTGTGTACTCTGGCTTAATCAATGGAAAAACTCGCCATAATCACGACGAATTAATAGACGTTTTAAAAACTTACGTGGAAACAATTTCCAAAAGAAATCCCAATACCTTAGGCAAAGAATGGATTCAAGGAATTGAAGGTATCTTAGATGCCTATCTCGGAAAAGTACCCACAGAATTTGAATACAATGGCAAAAAATTTACCCCTAAATCTTTCTACGAAAGCTTGGGTATCAACTTAAACGATTATGTAATCCTTACTTCTTTCACGCATCACCCTTATTACAAACCATTTGCTTTGGAAGTCCCCGATAATTGGGCCATGCAAACCGCAATCAATGTCCCTCTAAATGAATTCATCGACAATATGAAAAATGCCTTAAAAGAAGGTTATTCAATTGCTTGGGCTGCTGATGTGAGTGAAAAAGGATTTTCCTTTAAAAACGGATTGGCCATTGTACCAATGCACGATTCTCTGATCACCAAAATTGGCAACGATAGCAAAGGTTTCAATGATGGTGGCGCTCAACGCGATGGTAATGTTTTCGAAAATCCTTGTCAAGAACCTGAAATTTCAGATGCATTGCGTCAAGAAGCTTTCGATTTGCAAAAAACCACCGATGACCACGGCATGCATATTACCGGTTTGTACAAAGAAAATTCGGGAAAATTCTTTTTTGAAGTAAAAAATTCATGGGGGACAGGAAACCCTTGTGGTGGATATCTGTTTGTAAGTGAAAATTATACGCGTTTCAAAACAATTTCAGTGATGTTCCACAAAAACGGTTTGCTTAAACAAACCAAAAAATCCCTCAATCCATAACGGAATAATATCAATTTCATCACAATTAGGTGATGATATATTTCAAAAAGGAGACCTAATTTGCGTCTCCTTTTTTATTGCACAAATCCAACTTTGTTAATATTAACTTAACCTTAAATTGACATCAATAAAATGATTCGATAATTACTTAGTAATCTTTGGTGTTGAAATTTGTGTATCGAAATTCATGCATAAAAGAGACATTCAAGTTAGCGTTATCAGTGATTTGCATTTAGGGACTTTTGGCTGCCATGCAAACGACATAGTTCGGTATCTAAAAGAGATCAATCCAAAAATATTGGTACTGAATGGCGATATCATTGACATTTGGCAATTCCGTAAAAAATATTTTCCACCAGCACACATGCAAGTAATCAGGGAAATATTAAAAATGATGGAAGCCGGAACTTTGGTTTACTATATCACAGGAAATCACGATGAAGCGCTCCGTAAATATTCTGGTACAAGGGTTGGCAATTTACTCCTTGACGACAAGCTGGTTCTTGAACTCGATGGTAAAAAAACTTGGATTTTCCATGGAGATGTTTTCGATTCAACAACAAAAGGCAGTGCCAAAGTAATTGCAAAATTGGGTGGACATGGTTATGACTTTCTCATTTGGTTAAACCACTGGACCAATAAAATCCTCTCATTTTTCGGTAAAGAAAAAATGAGTTTCTCAAAGAAAATTAAAAACAGCGTAAAAAAAGCTGTTTCATGGATTGCAGATTTTGAGCAAACCGCTGCCGAATTGGCCATTGAAAAAGGGTTTGACTATGTAGTTTGTGGGCACATCCACCAACCCCAAATGAGAACATTTGCAAACACCAAAGGATCGGTAACTTATTTAAATAGTGGTGATTGGATTGAAAATCTAACTGCTTTGGAATATGAAAAAGGTGAATGGACCATCCACCATCATAAACCACATAAAAATCAAGTCAATTATAACAAAGAATTTGAAAGAACTCCTAAAGTACCTGATGTACTAACTCAGCAAGTAGCCTTTTGGATTCAAAGCGCATTGTAACATGAAAATACTCTATGCCGTTCAAGCTACTGGCAATGGGCATATTTCGAGAGCCATTGAAATTCTTCCATATTTAGAAAAATACGGCGAAATTGACATTTTCCTTAGCGGAAACAATGCCTCTTTACAACCAGACTTACCCATTAAATACCGATCCAAGGGAGTAAGCCTTTACTACAGTAAAAAAGGCAAATTAGATTATCAAAAAACGCTGAAGCAAATCAACCCAACTAGGATTTACAAAGACGCACGTCAATTACCCCTTAAAAATTACGATTTGGTTCTCAATGACTTTGAATATGTTTGCAACACTGCTTGTAAAATGGCGGATGTTAAAATGGTTCATTTTGGACATCAAGCGAGTTTTGCTTCAAAAAACACACCTCGCCCCAAAAAGAAAGACCCATTGGGTGAATGGGTTTTAAAAAAATATTGCAAAGGCGATGTGAATGTAGGCTTTCATTTTGATTCGTATGAAGATTGGATTTTGCCACCAGTGATAAAAGCAGAACTTTGGAATGCTGTCCCTCAAAATAAAAATCACATAACGGTATACTTGCCACATTATTCAGATGAAATTTTGGAAAAAATATTTCACAAGGAAAAGAAATCACAGTTTCACGTTTTTTCTAAGCATGTACCAATGACAAAAATAGACAAGAACATTATTTGGCAACCAATTGGAAGTGAGTTATTTAACGAAAGTTTACTAAACTGCGAAGGCATCATTACGGGCGCTGGTTTTGAAACACCGGCGGAGAGTATGTTTTTAGGTAAAAAACTCATGGTGCTGCCCATTAAAGGACAATATGAACAAAAGTGCAACGCTGAAGCCATGAAACCTTTTGGAACAACTGTTGTAAAAGAAATTGATGAGAAATTTCATCAAAAATTCGAACGATGGATGGAAGAAAAACACGATATTTCGCAATCTCCGAACTTCATAAAAACCGATAAATTGATAGATAAAGCGATGAAAATTGCATTGTCTTAAACGTTTTTTGAGGGACACAAAACTTGCAAAATATTTTCGTAGTGCATTTGCTTTGCAAATATTATCTTTGCACTAATAATAGCTATCATGATAATTGGCGTACCTAAAGAAATCAAAAACAACGAAAATCGCGTTGCTTTAACCCCTGCTGGGGCGAGTGAATTGGTGAAAAACGGACATACTTTGTATGTTCAAGCAACTGCAGGAAATGGCAGTGGTTTTTCAGACGAAGAATATGTGAATGCTGGTGCAAAAATCCTCCCTACAATTGAGGAAGTTTATGGCATCGCTGAAATGATTATCAAAGTAAAAGAACCAATTGAATCTGAATATCCGTTGATAAAAGAAAATCAATTGTTGTTCACTTACTTCCACTTTGCTTCATACGAACCATTAACTCACGCAATGATTAAGAGCAATTCTGTTTGTTTGGCCTATGAAACTGTAGAACGTCCTGACAGAAGCTTGCCTTTATTGGTACCAATGAGTGAAGTTGCAGGTAGAATGAGTATCCAAGAAGGTGCAAAATACCTTGAAAAACCTATGGGTGGTCGTGGTATTCTTTTGGGTGGCGTACCAGGTGTAAAACCTGCTAACGTAATCGTTTTAGGCGGTGGTATCGTTGGTACTCAAGCAGCTAAAATGGCCGCTGGTTTAGGTGCAAATGTTACATTGATGGATATTAGCTTGCCACGTTTGCGTCAATTAGACGACACAATGCCTGCAAACGTAAACACTCAATACAGCAACGAATATAACATCAGAGAAGCTATTAAAACAGCTGATTTGGTAATTGGTGGTGTGTTAATACCTGGTGCTAAAGCTCCTAAATTGATCACCCGCGACATGCTTCCAACCATGCGTAAAGGTTCTGTAATTGTTGACGTTGCAATTGACCAAGGTGGTTGCTTTGAAACTTCTAAACCTACAACTCACGCTGAACCTTGCTACGAAGTAGATGGCGTTGTTCACTACTGTGTTGCAAACATGCCTGGTGCTGTTCCTTATACTTCTACCCTTGCATTAACCAATGCTACATTGCCTTACGCAATTCAATTGGCTAACAAAGGTTGGAAAAAAGCTTGTGCAGATAACAACGACCTAAAATTAGGCTTGAACGTTGTGAATGGCAAAGTGGTTTACAAAGGCGTATCTGAAGCGTTTAACCTTCCTTACACTCCTGTTGAAACTATTTTAAACTAAGAGATTTAATTATATCATTTATGGGGAAAGGAGCCTGCTCTTTTCCCCTTTTTTATACCCTACAGTTATGCTTGTTAACTATAAAATTTACGGTTCTGAACACCAAAAATCTATCTTTATTCTGCATGGAATATTTGGCATGCTCGACAATTGGCACAACATTGCCAATCACTTGTCTAACAATTATAAAGTAATCACTTACGACGCTAGAAACCATGGAAAATCATTTCACCATCACGATGCTTCGTACCAAGCAATGGCCCTTGATTTGAAATCACTGATGGAAAATTTGAATATTCAAAGTTCGATTGTTGTAGGGCATTCTATGGGTGGTAAAACCGCTTTATTGTTTGCAGATTTATTCCCAGAAATGGTAGACAACCTTATTTTGGTTGATATTGCCCCGAAAAAATACCATCCTGGGCATCTTGAATATTTCAGAGCTTTCAAAGAATTAGATTTTTCAACCATTCATTCCAGAAGAGAAGCCGAAGAAGCCTTCATGCCTTTCGCCCCTGAAATGGGTGTCAGACAGTTTTTGCTCAAAAACTTAGAAGCAAATCCAAATGGTGGTTACAAATTAAAAATCAACCTTGAAGCCATTGAAAATCACTATATGGAAATCATTGATGCACTGGAATTTAACAATGCTTTCCTAAAACCAACGCATTTTATCTTGGGAGAAAAAAGTGGTTACCTCAAAGAAACAGACAAACCTTATATTGAACAACATTTCCCAACATCATGCTACCACACTGTTCCAAACGCTGGGCACTGGGTACACGCAGATAACCCAGCAGTATTTTTGTCAATTTTGAATCAGATTATTTAATCAACAAAGTATTTTAACTATTTTCGAACCAATTCCATACCATGTTTAAAACATTGAAAAAATTGGGCGTGATGGTTTGTTTGCTTCTTATAACCAGTATTACTAAGTCGCAAACTCCTTCTACCACACCAGATAAAACCAAAAATCCAGACAAACCTTCTTGGGTTGTTTTAAGCCTTAATGCTGGTTATTTTCTCAATTTTTCAGACATGGGAAATCGTTATCCAGCTTACACTTGCTTTCCTTTGGGGGTTGAATATCAACACAAAAACAAGTGGGTTGCAAGCTTAGATTACAACCTCATTTTCGGAACCAGTGTGGATGTTGCCGGATATTTTGACCATATTTCTAACGACAATGGATACATGATTGATGCAAAAGGCCAACAAGCCGTAATCAATACCTACATGAGAGGTTTTTCTGCAAGGGCCCATTTTGGCAAAATTATCCCTCTATCTAAAAAACCTTACCGAAAAGACTGGTCTATTTTAGCAAGTGGTGGACTTGGATATACACAAACATACATTCAATACCAAATTGACGAAGGGGAATTGCCACAACTTGAAGGAACATATACCGGTGGTTACGACAGACTTGCTGGTGGATTTCAAATTGCCGAAAGAATTAAAATTCAATACCTTAATTCGAATGCTTTAAGTTTTGTTTTGGGGTTTGATTTCATTCAAGGGGTTTCTAAAAGTTTGAGACCTTGGAACTTTTCTACTAACAGTGCCGATGATCAACCCATGACTGAATTGGCAACAGGCATCAGTGCAGGCATCATTATTCCTATCAAAACCAGATCAAAAGACGCCGTTCCTGATTATTTTCTCGACTAAATTTTGAAATATATCTATTCATTTGTTGTTTTCTGGATTGCAATCATCGTCAGATTAATTGCCCCTCTTCACAAAAAAGTGAATGAAATAGTGATTGGTCAAAAATTACAAAAAAACACTCTCAAAGCGCTTCAAAACAAACAAAAAAGAAGGATTTGGATCCATGCTGCCAGCCTAGGAGAATACGAAATGGCTCTTCCTTTGATTCAATCTGTCAATCAACTAGGAGATAACCATGAATTTATCATCAGTTTCTTCTCTCCTTCAGGATATAAAAATGCCAAATTAGAAACAAATTGTCTGAAATTCTATTTGCCTTTTGACACTCAAAACAATTCAAATTATTGGTTGAATTGTATCCAACCCGATACCATTATTTTTATAAAATACGAGATCTGGCCTAACTTTCTAAATGCAGCTCATAACAGGAAAATCCCTGTATGGTATTGGAATTTCGCTTTGAGAGAAAACCATTTTATTTTTCAATCTTGGGCCATATATTGGTTGTTGGCATTAAAAAATTGTAGTGGATATTATTGCTCAAATGAAACCACGGTACAACTATCTAATCGTTTAAATTTTAAAAACGTAGAATTATTGGGGGACGTACGTTACCTAAGAACTAAGATGATTCAAGAAAAACTGTCAGATGTCCCTCAAAAAATCAAAGATTTCTGTCAAAATCATTCAATTTTAATTTTAGGCAGTAGCTGGGAAAAAGAGGAATCTGCCCTAGCTCAATTGCTCAACAAGACTTCGCTCAAACCAAATCAAAAGGTGATCATTGCTCCTCACAATATTGGCAAAGAGCACATTGATTCCATTGAATGTCAATTCAATACAGTAAAAATTTCGCGATTTTCAGATTTTGAGGGACAAAAAGACACAGACATATTGATAATAGACAACATTGGTTTATTATCGAAGTTGTATGCATTGGCTGATGTTGCGGTTATTGGTGGTGCCTTTGGAAAAGGACTACATAACATCATTGAGTCGGCTGCCGCCGCCGTGCCTGTAATCTTTGGTCCAAACACTGAAAAGTTCCCTGAGGCAAAAGCATTTTTAGATGCGGGAATTGGATTTCAGGCCAACACTGAAGAGCAAATGAGTGAACTCATTAACGAAAAATGGTTGGACAATAATTTGCAAAATTTGCAAAAAATAAAGGAACAAACTTCTGCATTTTTCGCAAAACAAGTTCCTAACATAGAAAAGGCGATAGAAACGATATTCGTGACAAAATGACACGACCTGTTTAATTTGTCTTTATTTTTTCGAAAAATTGTCAGCATTTTTGTCCAAAATCTGAAAAAATTTCACAATGTTTTACTTGGCACGCAATTGGATAAGGTTGATGCGTAAAACTTAAATAAATTAAACAAAAAATATGTCAGTTAACATTAAACCTTTGGCCGACCGTGTTTTGGTAGAACCGGTTGCCGCAGAATTAAAAACCGCTTCAGGAATTATTATCCCTGACACAGCAAAAGAAAAACCTCAAAAAGGACAAGTGATTGCTGTTGGTACTGGTAAGGTTGACGAACCGATGACCGTAAAAATTGGCGACACTGTTTTGTATGGCAAGTATGCTGGTACTGAAATCAATGTTGAAGGAAAAGATTACCTCATCATGCGTGAAAGTGACATTTTAGCAATCATTTAATATTCAAAGAACATGGCAAAGAAAATAGATTTTAACGTAAGTGCTCGCGACGGTTTGAAGCGTGGTGTTGACGCTTTAGCGAATGCAGTAAAAGTAACTTTAGGCCCTAAAGGCAGAAACGTTGTAATCGACAAAAAATTCGGTGCTCCTCACGTTACCAAAGACGGTGTGAGTGTTGCGAAAGAAATTGAATTGGCTGATCCTGTTGAAAATATGGGTGCTCAAATGGTTAAAGAAGTAGCAAGCAAAACCGCTGATATTGCAGGTGATGGAACTACTACTGCTACTGTTTTAGCTCAAGCCATTGTTACGGCTGGTTTGAAAAACGTTGCTGCAGGCGCCAATCCTATGGATTTGAAACGCGGTATCGAAAAAGCAGTAAAAGCTGCGGTAAATAAATTGAACGAATTGGCAATTCCAGTAGGTGACGACAATAGTAAAATTGAGCAAGTTGCTACGATTTCCGCTAACAACGACTCTGCTATTGGTTCTTTAATTGCTGAAGCAATGAAACGTGTTGGTAAAGATGGCGTTATCACTGTTGAAGAAGCAAAAGGAACTGAAACTACTGTTGAAGTGGTTGAAGGTATGCAATTTGATCGTGGTTATTTAAGTGCTTACTTTGTAACCAACACCGAAAAAATGGAAGCTGAATTAGAAGGTGCTTTCATTTTGATTTACGATAAAAAAATTAGCAGCATGAAAGACTTGTTACCAGTGCTTGAAAAAGTTGTTCAAACTGGTAAACCATTGGTTATCATTGCTGAAGATATTGAAGGTGAAGCTTTGGCTACTTTGGTTGTGAACAGAATTAGAGGTTCACTCAAAATTGCAGCTGTGAAAGCTCCTGGTTTTGGAGATCGCAGAAAAGAAATGTTACAAGACATTGCCATTTTAACCGGTGGTACTGTTATTTCTGAAGAACAAGGTAGAAAATTAGACGATGCTACTTTGGAAGATTTGGGTAGAGCTGAAAAAATCACCATCAACAAAGACAATACTGTGATTGTGAATGGATTCGGACAAAAAGAAAATATCCAAGCCAGAATTCACCAAATCAAAGTTCAAATTGAAAACACAACTTCTGATTACGACCGTGAAAAATTACAAGAGCGTTTGGCTAAATTAAGCGGTGGTGTTGCAGTACTTTATATTGGTGCAGCTACTGAAGTTGAAATGAAAGAGAAAAAAGACCGTGTTGATGATGCTTTACACGCAACTCGTGCGGCTGTTGAAGAAGGAATTGTACCAGGTGGTGGAGTGAGTTTCGTGCGTGCAATCAGCGCACTTAACGACCTAAAAGGTGAAAACGAAGATGAAAACACAGGTATCCAAATCGTGCGTCGTTCATTAGAAGAGCCTTTGCGTCAAATCGTTGCCAATGCAGGTGGCGAGGGAAGCATTGTTGTGCAAAAAGTAATGGAAGGAAAAGACGATTTTGGTTACAACGCTAGAACAGACGTTTATGAGAACCTAATCGGTGCTGGTGTTGTTGATCCTAAGAAAGTTTCTCGTGTTGCTTTAGAAAATGCAGCTTCCATTGGCGGTATGATTTTAACAACTGAGTGCGTACTTTCTGAAATCAAAGAAGACGAAAAAGGACATTCACATGGCGACATGGGCGGCATGGGTGGAATGGGCGGCATGATGTAATTCATCATCGCAACATAAAAAAGCGGCCAATTTATTGAGCCGCTTTTTTTATTCCCAATCTCACGTTTATTGGCTTATAGGTTTATGGGTTTATGGGCTTATGGGATTATTGGCTTTTAGCCCCATAAACGTTTATAATCTTCATAAACGTTTATAAACCCTCTTTTAATCTTTCTAATCTCCCTAATCTCTCTAATCTTTCCCTTATCTTTGTATTATGGGCAGAATTATAGGTATCGACTTTGGATTAAAACGAATAGGCGTGGCAGTTACAGATCCATTGAAGATGTTTGCTCAACCTTTAGATACTATTTTTTCCAAGGAATTTCCAGATTGGTTTAAAAAATACAGTGAAACTGAAGAATTAGATTCCATTGTGGTAGGTATGCCTCTTAAACTTTCTGGTGAAGACACAGACGCAACAGAACCAGTGAAACAATTCATCAAATGGTTAAAAGCCCATTACCCCAATTTACCCGTGTTTACAATTGATGAAAGATTGAGCTCTCATGAAGCACAACAGTTTATCAATAAATCAGTTGCAAAAAAAGAACAAAGAAAAGATAAAAAATTAGTGGATACCATCTCGGCTACATTAATTTTGCAAACTCATTTACAAAGAATTTCATGATTTTACCTGTTTACGCATACGGACAACCTGTACTTCGAAAAAAAGCCGAAGATATTCAAAATGATTATCCTCAGTTAAAGGAATTACTCGAAAATATGTTCGAAACCATGTACGATAGCAACGGCATTGGTTTGGCTGCACCTCAAATTGGATTGCCCATCCGATTGTTTATTGTAGACGGTTCTGATATTGAAGACATCCAACCTACTGGATTTAAAGAAGTATTTATTAATCCTGTTATCAAAGAAGAATTTGGAAAAGAATGGGAGTTTGAAGAGGGTTGCTTGAGCATTCCAGGAGTTAGGGCCAACGTAAAACGAAAAGGTGAATTAACCATTCACTATTTCGATGAAAACTGGGAAGAACATACCAAAACTTTCGATGGAATGGCTGCCCGTATCATTCAACACGAATATGATCACATTGAAGGCATCCTTTTTACCGACAGAATAAGTCCCCTAAAAAGAAGCATGATCAAAAAACGACTGGAAAACATCACCAAAGGATATGTGGATGTGGACTATAAAATGAAATTCCCCAAACGATAATTCTCCCCTGATATGCGGTACTATTGGAAACTCATACGACCAATAAATTTGATTTTAACAATTCTCACACAAGTATTGTTTATCATTTCCGCCTCCAGAATCAATCACAATTTCATACAAATCGATTTCTCCAATATTCGGAAAATTGAATCCATCACCACCTTGCTTGCTTGCATATTTGTTGCTGCTGGTGGCTATATCATCAACGATATTTTTGATGTTGAAACCGACAAAATTAACCGTCCTGAGAAATTGATTCTCAGCAAACATATTTCCCTAAAATCTGCCCGAATCTTTTATGCAATACTCACATTTTCCGGCATTGCGTTTGGTTTTGCCACCGGTTTGGGTATGGGTATTTTATGCTTGGTGCTTTCTGTCTTGCTGTATTTCTATTCAAGCGATTTAAAAGGCGAACAACTTCAAGGAAACCTCCTTATTGCAATGATGGCAGGCATGGTAGTATATGTTTCTTCAAGAGGGGTTTTCAATGTATCAAACACCTATTTTGCTGAATATGCCAGCCTGGCATTTTTTATCACAATGGTGAGGGAAATTATTAAAGATATTGAAGACATAGAAGGCGACGAAGCGCATGATTATTTGACTTACCCTGTAGTTAAAGGCATCCCCAATAGCAAAAAACTGGCTTTGTTATTCATGGCTATCTGCTTCATGATAATAGGATTATTATACATCCAAGCGGCCAATTTATGGTTCACTTTATACATGAGCATTGCCATTTTGCCGGGACTTGCTTATGCAAGTTGGCTCATAGTTAAAGCCACACAAAAAAGTGATTATCGCAAAATTTCGAATTGGCTTAAGGCATCCATGTTTTTGGGGCTATTTTCTAGCCTTTTTTGCTAATTTTTTGCGCGATTGTGCCAATCTTTGGCAATCTCCGACAATTCAGCAAACCACTCTTCCCCCATTTTGCGAACCAACGCATCTTTTAAAAATTCATACACCGGAACATTCATCTCCACTCCAGCCTTGCAAGCATCTCCACAAATATCCCAATGATGGTAATTCATGGCAATGTACGAACCATATTTTTTGGCTCTAATTGGATATAAATGACAGCTAATGGGTTTTTTAAAATCGATAACTCCATCTGCATGCGCCTTTTCAATGGAACAAGAGGCAATTCCGTTGTCTTCATAAACCACAAATACACATTCCCCTGTTTCCCTGCAAACCGTCACCAAATCTCCATCTGTATCGCGTGTTACAAAGCCATTTTCTTTAATTTCAGCAATGCCCTCTTGGCTAATATAAGGTTCAATTTTATCGTAAATATCCAAGATTAAATCTGCTTCATCTTTCAACAATGGAGCACCAGCATCTCCTTGAACGCAGCACTCTCCCTTGCATTTGTTGATTTGACACGCAAATTTCTTCTCCAAAACATCCTCTGATACCAGAGCATTCCCTACTATGATCATTTTTTTCTTTCCAAGTATTGCTGGTAGCCTACTTCTTCCACCATTGTGGCTTTGTCAAGAACTTCTTGGTTCATTTCATTTTTGAAGGACATTACCTGCGCGGCAATTTGTTCATTGTGAATACCCAAGATTTGAGCTGCCAATATACCAGCATTTCTAGCACCATTGATAGCCACTGTTGCAACCGGAACACCTGGAGGCATTTGAACTATAGAATACAAACTATCCAAGCCACTCATGTTACTCGACTTCACTGGAACACCAATTACAGGCAAATGCGTGAATGCCGCAATCATACCTGGAAGGTGCGCAGCACCACCCGCTCCTGCAATAATGACACCAATGCCCCTTAAATGAGCATTTTTACCATAATCTACCAACCTATCTGGTGTGCGATGAGCTGAAACTATGGTTAATTCATATTCAACTTTAAATTGATCTAAAATAGCGGCAGCTTCTTGCATCACTGGCAAGTCGCTATCACTGCCCATAATAATTCCTACTTTCATGCTTCTTTTGACAAATCTGATTTAACCAAAGTGTTGGCCAAAAACGACAATCCGATGTATACAAAATACAAAACGGCTACTCCCGCTGGTCCAAACACCACAACGCTCAACAATCCAATGAAAATGATGGCAAACTTCCAAATATTCAAAGGATCACCTTTTTTAAATTTTAAAGCCAACATTGGATAATCTGAAATCATCATAAATGAGGCAAACAAAGGCACATACAACCACACATAGAAATAGCTGAAGACCCAACGAATATCAACAAACATCCATGTTGGATGTTCAATTGAATACATCATCCAGCTCCATGAAGCCAATGCCAAACCGGTTATTGGAGTTGGAACACCAAGAAATCCTGTGGTTTGACGCGTATCAATATTGAATGTAGCCAATCGATAGGCTGCTCCCAAGGGAATCAACAACCAAATGTATGAATTGATGCAGAAACCGCTCGCTGGGCAAAACCCCTGAGCTTCCATGTAAAATCTCCAAATTAGGCCTGGCAAAACGCCAAATGTAACCACATCGGCAAGGCTATCTAATTGCTTCCCCAATTCACCATCTGCCTTAAGTAATCTAGCTACAAATCCATCAAAAAAATCCAAAACTGCACCAACCAACATGAAAACAAACCCATAAAATGGATTTCCTTGCATCACCATGGTAATGCCTAACAATCCGCAGGCTAAGTTTCCCAAAGTAATCAAATTAGGAATTGATTTTAACATAATTGATTCAAAGGTACTTAAAAGCGAATGAAAGTTAATTATTGTACGGCCAAATAAAATTCAAGAAAATTCCAAAATCTTGAAATATCGCCCCTTTGGATTTCCCCAAATTTTGATACAAAATATTGGTATTCTCATAGTTCCAACGAATGTCGTTTGGAGTGTATAAAAGTTGATATTTTAACCCAACTTCTATATAGTTAGTAAACGAATATCTCAATTGAACAAGTCCACCATATACAAAGCTTTGTGATTCAATCTTTACAATATTATTATTGGCATTGAGAATGTCTTTACTTTCTGGATAGCTCTGTAAACTCTGATATAAACCGCCACCAATGGCCATTAAATCCAACTTAATTTTATCCGTTTTAAGAACCATAGCTCCCAAACCCAAATTTGCACCCATCAATCGATAATTAATTTTTTTCGTTGAATCTCCATAAACCTCATTTCCGCCGTAAAATAAATTTGCTTGCATCTTAAACCTAGACCAATGAGCATAAGTGATATGATGGTTAAAATACCATTTTGGCATTTGAGTTAATTTCACCCCTTTATCCGCAAGAAATTGATTCATCAAATCAATATTCGGTGAACCATAGCTCAAACCAAAAACGTTATATTGAAATGAACTCCTTTCACTTGTGTAACCTGTTGAATTGTCTGCTATTTGCATTTTAATAACTTGTGAGTCCAAACACTCTAACTCCGGCACTTCAGGCGAATGCAACAAAATAAAATTAAATTTCTTTCGCAGTTCTTTGTATTCTAGTGTTGAATCCGACAAATCAAACAACATAGGCAACTTACTTTTCGTTGATTTCAAATCAGATATTTCATATTCCATATCCGTTTGACGATTAAAATCAATAGAATTTAGAAATTCATCGCGATCTCTGTACATAATAGCTAAACTTAAAATTTTGGTTGAATCACCCCCAAAATATCGGTTTTTCACCTTGTTACAAACACTTTTGTAATTGTACCAACCACAATCACCAGATTGCTTAGACAACGCTGAGTGGCAACGTCCAAACTGACCAAAAAACTTTTGAGTAGTATCTTTAGATAAAATGGTTAAAAAATTCCGAAACATGGTTTCCTCTCTCCACAAATATTGTTGTGAAGTTTCTTCCAATTGATTCCATTGAACGTACTCTTTGAATCCATTAAAACCCTTTAAAAAATTCAATTTATTGCTATCAGACAACCACTTTTCGATAATGGGTTTATATTTTTGAATTGTATCAAAAAGTTTGGGAATTTCATAAGAGCCTAACATCGATATCTTTTTCTGAGAATTCCTAGAATCAGAAACCTCTGACATATCACCAATCTCATAAAAATAACTTGAAGTCCCCTGATTATACAAATAATTAGTTATTTGAGGGATAATGGATTGAGTTAAAAAGTAAATTTCCCTAGGTGGCGTTTTCTTTTCCAAGGAAATTGCGTCACTCAACATGTAAAGACTCATGTCATAGAAGCGTTCAACATCAATTCCATGAATTTTTATCCTATCTTTTTCAGGTATCCTTTGCATCCACTTGTGCAAATGATCAAACAATGCCAAAAATTTAGAAGAGGATACACTTTGAAGATAATTTCTCGCAACTGAATCATTGTGTGAAACATAACGTTCCATGTAATAGGCCCTTACAGGACTCATTTCAATGATAAAATTGCGATACCCACAGTGTTCATACAACGATCTCATCATGGTGTATTCCATTCTCGAATTAAATTCCACCATAGAGTGATTTTCCCCTGAAAAAAACACACGTGCTTTCCGAGCTCTTTCGTACAGTTTTTGAAATCCGGGTTGTGTATTGTTCTCAACTTTACTCATGTCAAAAACAATTGGATTTTGAGCGTTCAATGACAAAGCACCCAATATATAAATCAAAACAAAATACTTTCTCATTTTAAACCAACATTAAAACCAACTCCCAACTCAAAATAACCACCATTCATTTTTAGCTTACCCAATGAATTCACATAATTACCTTCATATTCCCATCTACCATCAGACAAATCCCATTGGTAACCACCTGTTGCATGTACATAAATAGCCGATAAATTTATCTTAAAATTCAAACCAGAAGCTATGGTAAAAAAGCTATTTTTCACCTGATATAATTTCTGTGGATTAACCACAAATATGTCACCAGCAGCTGGTGTTTTTGTTATGGTAAACTCTCCGTACGTGTAATTGGTTAAAAATGCCAAATTCACGAATTTATTCCTATATAACCCCCCATCAACTTGAAATCCAATTAAATGTCCCCAAAAATTATTCAACGATTCAACCCCATACGTTTGATGATAATTAAATTTATAAACGTTTTCATTACCGTCGGATCGAATTTTTGAAAACCCAATACTTCCACCAACTAAAGAAATATGCTCCATTCTTGGTTCGGTGGGATTAATAATATCCACCATTTCATTGATGTTATTGTAAAAACGTTTATAATTCGATTCTAGAACAATCCTTTTATAATTCCCTTCATTTGCTTCACCAACGAACTCTGAATCTTCATAAGCAGTGGTATCACTTTCTGTAAACTCCACAATGCCACTATCTTGATACAAATTCACAATAGAATCTTTATTGATATACATCACATGAATATTCACTGTATCCATCTTAATCAACTTAAATTCTACATCCAGATAATCGTTTAATGCATCGTTGGAGTCTAACTGATTGATGGAATCTGGTAACATATAAGAAGACCTAAAAAGATATCTATCAACAGCTTTCGATGGATATAAATCTTTCAATGTAGTATAAAGACAATCATAAACCCTAAATTGATCATCAGACAATATTTTTCGCGGAAGCAATTGATAATTGTAAAAATCTTCATTGTTCACCAAAATAATGTAAGTATTAGTATCGGATACTATTCCATCAAGTTCTTTTAAGAATATACGATTTGCCTCCATTTGAAAAGTCCATTCCGATTGATCCTCATCTTGATATCGGGAAGAAAGACCCCAGGGATTATTCGGATGAAGCGTTTTATCATCATTCACCAGTTGAACAAATCCTTTCCACGTTTTTTTATATTTCGGATCTATCAAAGAATTCACAGCAGAGTCCACTTGATTGATATTTTGATAAAAATGAACCAAACTATATCGAGTATCCGAAGTGCTACCATAATTACTTATTTTAGAATATTGATACATTATTTCCTTTGTAGCAATGATGGCATCGATTTGAGATTGAACATTAACATCTAACCCTTTTATATTTTTTAAGATTTCATATAAATAAACAACGATGGAAGAATGAATAAACCTAGTTTCAACTTTCGACATAAAGCTTTGAAATTGGATTTTACGTCGATTTTCAATTGACAGCGTTTTTTTCCATTGCTTCAATAATTCAAATGGAAGGCTGGCTGTAATATCTTGGTCTTTCAAATAATTCAAATTATAACTGTAATCATCTCCTCCAAACACCTGATAATCAAGCGACTGATTTACCAAACTTTCAGCTATTGAATCTTTGCCTACTTCATCTAACCACCAACTGTTCAAAAAAAACAAAGTTTGATAATTCACTGAATATAATTTGATTACGGCACTTTCGCCCTCTCGAAGCACTTGATTTATCGCAAACTTTTTCGACCTTGTGATATCAGTTGCATCAAATTGACCCGAAAGGTTATTCAAATTCAATAAGTATATTTTTCCTTTTGAGGGATGTTGACTGTTGTTTGTACTTTGAGTGAATGCAACTGCCGACAACAAATACAGCCACATAAAAAGGAAATTTTTTCTCATGATTTCTTAAACATTTAAGCCAAATTCAAAACTTGTTCTTTGATTTGTTCCAATTTTTCTTTCATTTGAACAACTGCTTGTTGCATTGGGAAATAATTACTTTTCACACCCATGGTATTCATCTCCCGGCCCATTTCTTGGGCAATAAAATTCAATTTCCTGCCCTTGGGTTCAGATTTGAGCGTCTGAATAAAATAATTCACATGTTGAGTAAGACGTTGTTTTTCTTCTGCAATATCCCATTTATCTAAATAAATCAAAATCTCTTGTTCCATTCGATTTTGATCGATCAAATTTTCTTGTATGTGTTCACGAAGGTTGCCATAAATACGTTCTTTGATGGCTTCTTTTCTGGCATCTTCTTCATTTTCTACCACGATTAAATCTTGTGAAATACTTTGTACCAATTGCATCAATTTTTCGCCAGTAGCAATTCCTTCTGTTTCCCTAAATTTGATCAAATTATCGGCAGCAATTTGGGTAAGATTGAATATTTCTGTTTTAATTTCCTCAGAAATTTCTTTATCCGCTGTGCCAATTACTTCAGGAACTTTGATAATTTCTCTGAAAGGATCTTTGAGTTCAACATTTAAACTTGAACTCAATGCTTGCAAGGCATTTAAATATTTTTTTGCCAATATTTCATTGATTTGGATTTCTTGAGCCGCATTTTGCTCATCAACAAGCTTGATGTTGTATACACAAGTGATGGTTCCACGCTCCAATTTTTCAGAAAGCATTCTTCTAATGCTCGCATCTATTTCATACAAAAACTTGGGCAATCGTATGTCCGCTTCAAAGTATCTTCCGTTAAGCGCCTTGATTTCGCAGGTAGCTTTAATGTTGTTATTTTCTATTACGGCTCTACCGAAGCCGGTCATGCTTTGTATTTTATTTGACATCTTAAAGAAGCGAAAATAGACAATTTAATATGAAAACGAACATGAAAACGTTTGCATAGAATAAACTACCTTTGTAACCTATTTATTGTATGCAACTGAAAAGTTTTTTTTACAGCGCCTTTTTCCTTACAACAACATGCTATTTAGCAAGTTGCGGAAATGGCAACAATCAAAATCAATCTGATGAAGAAATTGTAAAATTGGTTACAAAACCAGTGTCAAATTTTTCTCAAGATTCCGCTTACGCATTTATTGAAAAACAATTGAGCTTTGGATTTAGGGTTTCTGGAACACCAGAACACTTGAAATGTGCCAATTGGTTGTACCAAAAACTAAGCAGTTATACCGATACCGCCTATTTCCAAAAAGGTTCTGCCACAACCTATGATAAAAAACAAATTCCCGTTTACAACATCATAGGCGCTTTCAACCCAAATGCTAAAAAGCGCATTCTTCTTGCATCACACTGGGATTCACGCCCTTGGGCAGATGCCGATGATGTAAACAAAGATAAACCCATTCTTGCGGCTAATGATGGAGCAAGCGGTGTGGCCGTATTGCTTGAAATTGCCAGAAACCTCAGCAAAAGCAAACCTGACTTGGGCATTGATATCATTTTCTTTGATGCCGAAGATTATGGTAAAAGTGAACATGAAAACTCTTTCTGTTTGGGAAGTCAATACTGGGGTAAAAACTTACACGTGCCTAACTATACCGCACACTTTGGCATATTGCTCGACATGGTAGGTGGTAAAAACGCTCAATTTATGTGGGAAGAAGGCAGCAACACTTGGGCAAATTTTGCGCTCGTACATACTTGGGCCGTAGCGAATGAATTGGGACATGGAGCCCATTTTGTTAGTGCGCCAATTGGTCAAATTATCGACGATCATAAATATGTATATGATGCCACCAAAATTCCGATGATCGACATCATCCAATACGATCCACAAAATGGATTTGCCCCTTATTGGCATACCCATGACGATAATTTGGAAAGCATCGACAAAAATACCCTTTTTGCGGTGGGCCATACCATTGAAAATGTTATCTTTACACCTCCACCAAGTATCGCCTACTAATGAAAGTTGATATTTTAGCCATTGCTGCTCACCCCGACGATGTGGAACTGGCCTGCTCGGGCACAGTACTAAAACACATTGAAATGGGCTATACCGTTGGTGTTGTTGACCTAACTCAAGGTGAACTTGGTAGCCGAGGAAGTGCAGAATTGCGCATGCAAGAAGCTGCGGAAAGTGCAAAAATTTTAGGAATATCTTTTCGCAAAAACCTCAAATTTGCCGATGGTTTCTTTGAACAAAATGAAACTACGCTAAAGTCTGTTATCACCGAAATTAGAGCAGCGCAACCTAAAATTGTTCTAGCCAATTCGCTTAGCGACAGACATCCTGACCATGGCAGAGCTTCTGCCTTGATCTCTAGAGCTTGCTTTCTCTCCGGATTACCAAAAATTGAAACTTACGTAGACAATGTCCCTCAAAATGCCCACCGACCTAAATCTGTGTATCATTATATCCAAGATTACAATATTGGACCCGATTTTATCGTTGATATAAGCAAACATTACAACAAAAAAATGGAAAGTATCTTGGCCTTTAAAAGTCAATTTTACAACCCAAACCAAAATAACGCTGAACCTTCAACGCCCATCAGTTCTAAAGAATTTATGGATTTTTTGGAGGGAAGAGCCCTTGAATTTGGAAGGTTGATTGGCACAAAATACGGTGAAGGTTTTAAAGTAGATAGACCAATTGGAATTGAAAATTTAATGGAAACCCTGTGAAAAAATTAAACATCATATTGGCAATTTTAATTGTATTCGCATTGAATAATGTGAATGCCCAAGCCAATATTGATCGTTTGATGAAACAAAAACCTACCGGCATTGCCGTTCACCCAATGGCAAATGATACCAACATCATTTATATGCCAATGGATTTTTCGTCGTCGCAGTTCATTAAAAACTATTCAAATTTTAAATTCCCCAAAGATAGAGTGGTAATGACCGTCCATTTGGTTTACACAAAATACCGTGAAGTAGACACTTTTAATCAACCCCTGTTGAATAGAAACAGATTCGAAAATTTAAATTCTGTTTGGCCAGAGCTGTTCACCACAAAAGGCATACAATTTAAAATATTTGAACAACATAGTGCCAAAACTGAAGACGCGGCAAAAAAACTATATCATGGTTTCATCATTTTCCTCAAAGCGAAAGTTTCGCAAGCCGTGAAAGAAGAAAAAGGCATCATAGGATACACCATTGGCACATACCGCGATACCATTATCGAAATTCCTGAAAAAATCATCTACAAAAAGAGAAAAAGATACGTTGAAACAGGATATTACCTTGCCAATGATCCTGAAAAAAGAAAAGATGGATTGAAGTACAAAACACCCTCCATTTGGTTCAGAGAAAAAGAAACAAAATTGGTGGTAGACAGTGTGGTTGCCAGAAAAATTAAAGCCAGAAAAAAACGTATTGGAAAATTCGACAAACGATTTTTAATCAATACAAATGAATACGATGCCTTGGTGAACAAAACTTGGAAAGGGAAATGGGGAATTGTTACCGATGTTACCGGCAGTATGGGTCCATATTCCGCGCAAGTATTGCTATTCCTAAAATACAATGCAGAAGTACTTAAAAACAGTCGTTTTACTTTCTTCAATGATGGAAATGGCGCCCCAGAGCTCATCAAACGAATTGGCTCATCTGGTGGTGTTTATAATGTAAATAGCAATCATTTCGATACCATTTATCGCACCATTTTAACCGCCATGGAAAATGGAAATGGAGGTGATATTCCAGAAAACAACATTGAAGCCATTATCAGTGCTTGTAAAAAATGGTCAGACATCGACACCATTTTACTCATTGCAGATGCTGGTGCCCCTATCAAAGATATTGTGCTGCTGAAACAAGTTAAAAAGCCTGTTTCTATTGTGCTTTGCGGAAATGTAGATGGTAATGTTCCTTTCGATTATTATCTTCTGGCAAAAGAAACTGGAGGAACCATCATCCAAACGAATGACGAAATTAGAAATCTCGGCAAATATAAAAAGGGCGATTCCATTGAAGTTGGCGAGAGAACTTACAGATTATCGGAGTACGGCCTTCTGAGGTCCGATGATTAATGTTGCAATTTGTTTTGCATTTTTCGCAACAATGTGACTTAGGTCATACAAGTTTGTTCCCCAGCAACCTATCTTTGCAGTAAGATGATTGAAACCGATATTATCATCATTGGAGCAGGTCCTGTTGGATTGTTCACGGTTTTTGAAGCCGGTTTGCTCAAACTTCGTTGTCACTTGATCGATGTTCTTCCTCAAGTTGGTGGTCAGTTAACTGAAATTTATCCAAAAAAACCCATCTATGATATTCCAGGCTTTCCCTCCGTTTTGGCGGGTGAGCTGATAGACAATCTCATGGAACAAATTGCACCTTTCAAACCAGGGTTTACGTTGGGTGAAAAAGCAGTTTCTATTGAACAAACCAACGACAATAAATTCATTGTTACCACAGATTTAGGCACTAAACATATTGCACCGAATATTGCAATTGCTGGTGGGTTAGGTTGTTTTGAACCCAGAAAACCTCCCATTTCTAACATTGTAGATTTTGAAGGAAAAGGTATCGATTACATGATAAAAGATCCCGAAAAATACAGGAACAAAAAGGTGGTTATTGCCGGCGGTGGCGACAGCGCCTTAGATTGGGCTTTATTCTTGAGGGACGTAGCATCGGAAGTTATTTTGGTGCACAGAAGTACAGAATTTCGTGGACACTTAGACAGCGTTCAAAAAGTGATGGATTATAGCGCAAACGGTGAAATGACATTGGTTACAAACGCTGAAATTACACACCTATTTGGAAATGACAAATTAGAAAAAGTTGGTGCTACCATAAAAGGTCAAGATGCTATCCAAGAAATGGAGGTAGATTACTTTTTGCCGTTGTTTGGACTTTCGCCGAAACTTGGGCCAATTGCTAATTGGGGTTTGAACATCAATAAAATTGCCATTGAAGTCAATACGGTAGATTACAGCACAAATATTCCAGGAATTTATGCAATTGGCGACATCAACACTTACGAAGGAAAATTAAAACTGATACTTTGCGGTTTCCACGAGGCCACCATTATGGTGCAAAGTGCATTCAAACGCATTTATCCAAACAAAAACAACGTCTTGAAGTACACCACAGTGAATGGCGTTCAAGGTTTTGATTGATATTTTAAGTAATATTGAGGATGTTTTCGTTTTTTGTGTTTCGCAAATTCTTAAAATTCGCATTGATTGCATGGATTATCAGCATTTTACCGGTAATTCTGTATATTTTCATCAATCCACCTTTTACCCTGATTCAAAATTCTCAAAGTGAAATCCGCGGTGAAAAAGGCCGCTGGGTTCCAATTGAAGACATCCCTCAAAATTTTCAACTTGCTGCATTGGCTGGTGAAGATCAAATCTTTTTTGATCACTGGGGATTCGATTTTCGTGCCATTGAAAAAGCCATAGAACACAATTCAAAAAGCGCAAAAACAAGGGGTGCAAGCACCATATCCCAACAAACAGCTAAAAATGTTTTCTGCTGGGAAGGGAGAAGCTGGATAAGAAAAGGAATTGAAACATACTACACTTGCATGATTGAACTTTTTTGGTCAAAAAAACGCATCTTAGAAGTTTATTTGAATGTAATTGAAATGGGACGTGGCGCTTTCGGTGTTGACGAAGCGGCACAGTATTATTTTAAAATCCCTGCCGAAAAACTCAACCGCCAGCAGAGCATCATCATTATATCGATGCTTCCGTGTCCAAGAACCTGCGGAATTAACAGTCCTCTTGCGCGCAACCGACAATATTTAATCAATTATGCGATGCGACGTTATGGGTTGCAACTCAAATATTGAGTTCATCAAAAAAAATCCTACCTTTGCATTTGTATGGCTACTACACAAGATGTTTCAAACGGAAATTTCATTCGCTACAACGGCGAATTGTGCCAAATTATAGAATGGCAACACAGAACACCAGGTAATTTACGTGCATTTTACCAAGCAAAAATGCGCCGAGTAAAAGACGGAAAATTGGCTGAAAACCGTTTCCGTAGCGGAGAAACTGTTGAAATCGTGCGCGTTGAAACCAGAGAATTGCAATACCTTTATGAAGAGGGTGATGCCTATGTTTGCATGGACAATGATACCTATGATCAAATTCCTGTACAAAAGCATTTGTTCAATGAAGGTGCCAAATTCATGAAAGAAGGTGATACCGTTATCATTGCTTTTGAAGGAGGAGACATTCCTATTTCAGCTGAACCACCTCATACTGCTATTGTTGAAATCACTTACACTGAACCTGGTGTAAAAGGCGATACTGCCACCAATACATTGAAACCAGCTACTGTTGAAACAGGTGCTACTGTTTTCATTCCTTTGTTTATTGACATCGGAACCAAAATTAAGGTTGATACCCGTACTGGTGAATACATGGAGCGCGTAAAATAATTTCAATGAGAGTATTACCTGCTGAAGAGGGCTTTTTAGCCCTACCTGATGCTGAATTAACAACTTTGCAAAATGCCAAAGTTGTTATTCAACAAATCCCTTACGAATATACCAGTAGCTATATCGCTGGTTCCGACAAAGGACCAAAAGCCATGGTTGATGCATCTCATTTTGTAGAATTCTACGATGAAGAAATTGACCAAGAAACATATAAAAACATTGGAATTGCCACTTTAGATGGTTTGGATTTTGAAGGAAAAGTGGATGAAGATGCCATGGTACTTATCGCTAATCAAACCCGTGAATTGCTAAACCAAGACAAATTTGTGGTTTCTTTGGGTGCCGAACATACTGTAACCAATGGTTTTATTAGGGCTTACAAAGAAAAATACCCAACTATATCGGTGCTGCAAATTGATGCACATTCAGATTTGCGTCAAGAATATAATGGAAATCCTTACTCGCATGCAAGCGTGATGGCAAGAATCAACGATATGGGAGTTAACCTCGTACAAGTTGGTATCAGAGCGCAATGCATTGAAGAATCTCAATTGATAAAATCTTCACCAATAATCCATACTTGGTATGCCCATATGCTTGATAATCAAGATAAATGGATTGATGATTGCATTGATAAACTTGGTGACATTGTGTACGTAAGTATCGATGCTGACGGATTTGACCCATCCATTGTTCCAGCCGTTGGAACTGCTGAACCCGGTGGATTATCATGGCAACAAGGCACCAAATTATTAAAAAGACTTTGTGAACGCAAAAAAGTAGTTGGTTTTGATATCGTTGAGATTGCCCCTAGGGAAGTAGATATCATCACCGAGTTCACCATGGCCAAACTTTGTTACAAATTTTTGGGCTATTTGAATATCAATCAACATATTTAATGACAAACTTAAACGAAAGAATTTACCTCGATAACGCTGCAACTACCCCAATGGACCCCGAAGTTGTAGATGCCATGATTCCCATGATGAAAGAACATTTTGGCAATCCAAGCTCTTCACATGCACATGGTAGAAAAGTTAAAAACGCAATTGAAGAATCGAGAGGTAAAATTGCTTCATTGTTAAAATGTTCCCCAGGTGAAATTTTCTTTACCTCTGGAGGTACTGAGGCCGATAACCTTGCTCTTAGAGGTTCTGTAGCCAACTTGGGTGTTAAAACCATTATCACATCTCCAATTGAACATCATGCAGTGTTACACACTGCGGAAGACTTAGCGCACAAAGCCAATGTAAACCTTCAATTGGTGAATATACTACCTAATGGACACGTAGATACCAACCATTTAACACAATTGCTCAGTCAAAATCCAAATGCCATTGTAAGCTTAATGCATGCTAACAATGAAATTGGAAACATGATCAACATTAACCAAGTTGGAGAAATGGCCCATAATGCAAATGCTTTGTTTCACTGTGATACCGTTCAAACAATGGGGCATTTCAATTTCGATTTAAGTCAAGGAAACATTGATTTCTTATGTGGTGCGGGACACAAATTCAACGGTCCAAAAGGTGTTGGATTTTTATACATGAACAAGAAAAATCGTGTAAGTCCTGAAATTACTGGTGGTGCTCAAGAAAGAGAAATCCGTGGTGGAACTGAAAACGTATATGGAATTGTGGGAATTGCAAAAGCTCTTGAAATTAGTTACAGAGATTTGGAATATAAACACAATCACATTTCTATGTTGAAGTCTGAAATGATGCGTGGGTTGAAAGAAAACATACAAGGAATTGAGTTCAATGGTGATCCAGAAGGAAATAGTTTGTATACAGTTCTAAGCGTTTCTTTCCCAAAATCGGATGCTGGTAATATGTTGTTGTTTAACCTTGATATTAATGGAATTTCTGCTAGTGGTGGCAGCGCATGTTCAAGCGGGGCAACCGGAGGAAGTCATGTTATCAATTGTATCAAACCGGGCACAGAAAGAACAACCATCAGATTTAGTTTTGGAAAATTCAATACCATTGATGACATCAAAACAACCCTCGAAAAATTAAAAACTTGGTATTAAGCCAAATTTTCAGTTTATTTTTGTAGACGAAATGCCATTACTTTATATTACTAGAAAAGAACATTTTAATGCGGCTCATCAACTGTGGAATCCTACATGGTCTGATGAGAAGAATTTTGAAATGTTTGGAAAATGCGCAAATCCTCATTTCCATGGACATAACTTTGATCTTTATGTTTGTGTGAAAGGTGAACCAAATCCGGAAACTGGATGTGTGATGGACTTGAAGAAACTAAAAGTCATCATTCGCGAAGAGGTAATTGATCATTTAGACCACCAAAACCTAAATTTAGATGTAACTTGGCTTGCTGGCAAAATGCCATCAATTGAAAATATTTCAGTTGCGGTTTGGCACAGAATTGCAGCAAAACTGCCTATTGGCGTTCAATTGCATAAAATTACCCTGTGGGAAACCCAAAACAACTTTGTTGAATATTTCGGAGAATAACTGAACTTACTTCCACATGATGCGATATATAGGATATCGTTTGTGGGATGGTTCATAGTATTCAGAATGTTTGTATACCCAATCTAACTGAGCACCAGCATTTTGAGCAAAAGAAGGATCCATTTTTTGTTTTTCGTACAACTGAGATTTCAAGTTGTGATTTTTTGATAAAATTTCCACTGCCCTATCTTCAAATACATAAGCACTATATCCCTCTTTCTGCTGCAATATTCCGTCAAAAAAGTTCCAACAGAAATAACTATCCGGTGATTTTGGCTCTAGGGTTGCCGATAGAAAATCTGCATTCATTGAATTTACCAAAATTATTTTATCTCCAGCTTTTAGAGACATTTTCAAGACGGTATCTCGGGTTTTCACTTGTGAATGCAGATAATGTCCCTCATAAGGATCTTTCACCGTTTTATAATCCACAATGTAGCTCACGCTGCACGAAACAATTGTATCATGCTGAATGGTCTTCATTCCCACATGATTCCAATTTAATCGATCTATTATTTCTTTGTACGCAACCGGAATTACATAAGCAAAAGGCATATTTACAGAATCGGTTGGAATGTATTGATTATAATATTTCAATTTGATTGTTTTAGGCTTATTGCGATCATAAAACAACCTCGGCAATCCCGAAACCCCACTAGGCTTGTATCCGTGCTCATATCCCAAAAAATCCATCCATTCAAAGTGTTTTTCGTTCAATGTATAATTGGTAAACACCTTTGTTTTAATTTCGGAACTAAGTTTAAACTTAAGTTTATCGGTTTGCAGTTGTTTCACAATTCTATCCTGTGATACCGAATTGAGAAAAACCTCCAAAAAATCTCGGGTTGCATCCACCCGGTTGTGAAATGGTTTTAACATGTGCGTTTCAACTGTAAATCCAATTGTATGCATCAAAGATGCCCAACCAGTAGCAAAACGCGGTGATTCATAAAAACCCACTAAACCGCTATCTGGAACTTCTTGAAGGGTATTCACATAAGGAGAAGTTGGCCAACCCGCATTGAGTAAAGATTGCTTTAAAACCGTATCTAATTTCAACATTGTTGGAACCAAATAATGTGGCAATTTCTCTGGGCGGGTATGAAAATATGTCAAAGTATATTGATAATCAGCACCATTCGAAGTGTGATTGTCAATAAAATAATCGAACTTTTTATCAGACATAAACGAAACCAAACTTTGTGCGTTTCGGCTATCCATTTTAATAAAATCACGATTCAAATCTAAATTCTTTCCATTTCCACGAAAGCCGTATTCTGCAGGCCCATCTTGATTCGCCCGAGAAGAAGAATTCCGATTTAATGTACCATCTACATTGTATTGTAAAATCACATAAACATCGAGCACCGACAACATTTTTCTAAACCGATGTGGATCGGTTAAAATATCTCTTACCAACAACATACTGGCATCTGTTCCTTCAGGTTCACCTGGATGAATATTGTTATTAATCAACACTTTAATTCTGTTTTCAGCAGATTTTTTCAAACCCAAATTTGGGTTTGAAATTTTAAAACAGTAGATGGGCAAACCCGCGTCTGAACCGCCAATTTCAAACAGTTGAGTGTAACTCGAATAATTTTTCTGAATGTTTTTGTACCATTTGATGGTCTCAAAATAGGTAGATGTTTGTTGATATTCGCCCAATTCATAAGGTGTTGGGTACATACCAAATTCTGAAATTGCATCATTAGACACCGAAGTTTTAGTAGTAGCGCCCTTTTTTGTTTGGGCCAAAAGGCTTAAACTTCCTCCCAAATAAATCAGTAAAACAAGAAGAAATCTCATCGAATTCGATCCATACTTTGAACCAATTTTTCGTCGTTTCTAATGCCAATAAATGCCAAAATTGCAAATACCAACATCAATACCGGCCAAATTATTTGATACCCCAAAGTATTCACAGATATCAAGGTTACAAACTGACGTTTGGTTAAGTAAAAATCAACCAAAATCACCAACAAAAACAGCAAAGTTGCAGCAACCATAGCTTTGGAAACTTTCAATTGTGTGGTTCTATTTCTATACAAAAAGATGGTATAAATAGACCCAATGGCAATCAAAATCATGAAAACCAAATTTAAAAACTTAAAACTGTCTATTGGTAATTCTTGATTCGAAGCCATACTCACTTGCTTCCAAAACTGCATTAAAACAGATGTTGGACCTTTTCCATCGCCAACTTTCATCTGAAATTCAGCATAAATTGGGTTCGCAATGAGCAACAATGTGTCAATCGAAAATACAAGAAACAGATAGAGTGTTTGGATTCTTTGTAACATAATTCAAATATAAATCAGATTAATGATGGATGTTTAAAATTATTCGGAAGGTTGTTTTTACTTGAGGGATACTTTCCTTTACGAAAATTTGTCCCCTGTGGTAATCTTCAATGATTCTTTTTGCCAACGATAGACCTAGTCCCCATCCTCTTCTTTTGGTTGTAAAACCAGGCTTGAAAATATTTTTCATTTGATTTCGAGGGATTCCTTTGCCGTTATCACTAAAATCAACAATCAATTTGTCATTTTTCTTAACAACCCGAAACGCCAAATCACCCCTGCCTTCCATGGCATCAATGCTATTTTTGATAAGATTTTCTACAACCCAATTAAACAAATTAACGTTCAAACTTACAAACACGGGTTTAGACAATAAATTCAAATCAAAATGCACATTGGCACCCGAGCGTGTTTGCATGTAAGCAATAGATTCTTTTAAAATAGAATTAAATTCAACTACCTCCAAAACAGGTTCAGAACCAATTTTTGAAAATCTCTCTGTGATAATTTTTAAACGATCAATGTCTTTCCGCATTTCAATGGGAGCATTTTCAGGAATAATTTCCATTTCAAGGCATTCTATCCAACCCATCAAACTCGAAATGGGGGTACCCAACTGATGTGCCGTTTCTTTCGCCAATCCAACCCATACCTGATTTTGTTCACTGCGAGTTGAATAAGAAAAGGCCACATAGCTCACCAACATAAACAAGGCCACGATGGCCAAAACCACATAAGGATAATATTCAAGTTGTTTCAATACGGTACTTTTCCCATAAAAAACTTTATAATGCGTTTTTTCATCAATGGGAATATCAATGGGTTCGTTTTCCGTTTTAAATTCATCAATTTTATCCAATAACTCCTGATCAGTAAGTCGTTTTTGTGAGCCTTCTCTCAATAAATTGATATGTTGAATCACCCTACCTGTTTCGCTAACTAAAATTGCCGGAATAGTGGTATTGGATTGAATGATTTTCAGGTGAAATCCCAAGTCGCCTTCACTGTCGGGATCCGATAATATATGTTCAGCATCGGCCCAAATTTCCATTTTCTTGGTTTCTTCGGCCGCGATTTTATTGACAAGGCGTTGCGATAAAAACAAAGTAACAATACTAATGAGCAATGCCAACAACAAAAGAATAATTTTGATCATTCTTTTGATTTCGAAGGCATTTAGTTTTTTCAAGCTCATAGACATTAACTTTTACCAAATAATGAAGATAGGATGGTCCAAACATCTTTCATTACATGAAATTCTTTGGCGTATAAGTGATTCACATTCCCTTCGAAAGTGGTATTCGACCAACTTCCACTAGGTTTAAATACCCCTGGCTTTAATTTTGGCAATAATTCAGCAGATTTTTGTCCCTCATAACTCACCCAAGTCTCAAACCCTAAAAGCACTTTAAAGATGTGCTGATACATGATAAAGATCTTCGAATTGAACAGCCCTAGCAAGATAAAAATTTCAAAAAACAGGATCAACATCACGCATGTCAATAAATCAAATATTCGTTTACGACGTTGTTGATGGATTTCTGCCAATTCATATTTGACCTCTACAGTATAGAGTTCACCGGGGTCATTTTTTGAATTCGAACCAATAATAAACTCACCTTTATCTGGGGCAATTTTTAATTGAACACCAGATTTGGCAAAGTCCGACATAGTTTTCATGATTTCAGCGGCTTGAACATCCTTACCACTAAAAATGACCAAATTGGCTTGATAAATTTCAATAACCTCAGACAATTGATGAATTCCACCCAAGAATCCTTCTAATTTTTGAGAATTAGGCGCAACCCAACCCAGCATATTGTGATTGACATTGCTTTTATTGAGAAGTTCTTGAATACGTTGAACTTCTTGAAAAGAACCTACAATAAGAATTCGGCGTTCAGAAGTTGTGGTTAGATGAATTTCGCCTAATTTCAATGACTGGGCTAAGAATCGAATGCCGAACATCACGCCTACAGCCCAAGCAGAACCCAAGCCCAAAATAGCACGCGAAAACTGCAAATCTTTTGGCAAAAACCCGTAAATGGCAAATAATGCAACTGCACCAAATAACGCGCCACGAAGCAATCTAATTGGTTTGAACGGCGTATCATATCCCCCAGAAACGAAAACCGCAAAAAGCACCAGCAAGGCGTAAATAGGCACATGAATTAAATAGTATTCATTAGGATAAAAACCCCTCACAAATTTGTGATATAGCTCCCAATATTTGGCAATGCCATAATAACCAAGATAAATGCCTAAAAAATCTAAAAGTGGCAAGAAAATAGCTTGTGCACCTCTAAAAACAAGGGCTAAAAATGCCCTAAAATAAATGGCCAATTTCACCCAAAAGGCAAACCATCCTGCCATATTTTGAGAGTAATGTTTTTGAGCAAACAAAACCATGGCATTATAAAACACTTTTACATAATTGGCCGACTTCTTTTTGGTACTTTCCCCCTTATAATGTATGATGGTAGTACCAGCAAAATATACATTTTTATACCCACCAAGAATAATGCGATAGCTTAAATCGATATCTTCACCATACATAAAAAAAGCTTCATCCAACAAACCCACTTTTTTCAAAGTTTCGTTACGCATCATCATGAAGGCACCCGACAAAACCTCAACCTCATGGGTTTCATTTTCAGATAGATACTTCATGTGGTATCGTCCAAAATATTTTGATTTAGGAAACAAATTTGCCAGTCCGGTCATTTTAAAAAACGCAACTTTAGGCGTTGGTAATCCCCTTTTACTTTCTGGCAGAAAATTACCTTTCCCGTCAATCATTCTAACACCCAAACCACCAACATCGGTATGTAAATCAAGGTATTGAACACATTTCTCTAGGGTGTCTTCTTGCAGAACGGTATCTGGATTCAGCAGCAATACATATTCACTGTCACTTTCTCTAATTGCCTGGTTGTTAGCCCTTGAAAATCCAACATTTTGGGTATTTACAATACTTTTAACCCAAGGAAATTTTGAAGCCACCATTTCCATGCTGCCATCAACACTGTTGTTGTCTACTACCCAAACTTCGGCATCGATTTGATCAATCGCCTTTTGTACAGACAGAAGGGCTTGTTCCAAAAAATGCTTTACGTTATAATTGACAATAACAATCGAGAGTTTGTGCATGTTAAATATTGTAACTGGTTCTATTCATTAAACTTCTTCCCAATGTTATTTCATCGGCATATTCTATTTCTCCACCAACAGAAATTCCTCTTGCAATACAAGTAATTTTCAAATTGAAGGGTTGCATTTTTTTTGCAATATAATACATTGTGGTATCACCTTCAACTGTGGCACTCAATGCCAGGATAATTTCACTCACCTGATGTTTAGAAACCCGCTCAATTAGTTTATTTATGGTTAAATCGTCGGGACCAATTCCATCCATTGGAGAAATCAAGCCACCCAAAATGTGATATTTTCCAAAAAATTGCGAAGTGGATTCAACTGCCATTTGGTCTGAAAAATCTTCAACCACGCAAATCACATCGTTTTGACGCATTGGTTCATTGCAAATTGCACAAACCTCAGTATCGCTAACATTACAACATTCTTCGCACAAATGTAATTCTGTCTTCAATTTTAAAAGGGAATCTGCAAGCTGAGCCACCTCTATTTCAGGGCGTTTCAGCAAATACATCACCAATCGCAATGCAGTTCTTTTGCCTATACCTGGGAAGCCCGATAATGCTTCTACAGCTTTTTCAACAATGGTAGACGTATATTGCACACTGCGAAAATACATCAAACATTATATGTATTTGATTGCGATTACATTTTTTCAAATTAACTTTGCACCAACATGTACATCGAAGTACTTCAAGCAAAAATTCACAACGTTCGTTTAACCCAAACTGAGTTGAACTACACGGGTAGCATTACCATCGATATGAATTTGGTGGATGCAGCAGGGATGATCCCCAACCAGAAAGTGCTAATTGTTAACAACAATAACGGCGAAAGATTTGAAACTTATATCATTGCAGGCGAAAGAGGCACTGGTATTATCGGACTCAATGGCGCTGCCGCACGCAAAGGACAAGTGGGAGATGAACTCATTATCATGACCTTTATATCAATGGAATTGGAGAAAGCTAAAAGTCATGAACCTAAAAATATTTTCCCAGATCGAAACAACCAATTAACATTTTAAAAAATTGAAAAAGCATTTATCTACCATCATCATGATTGTACTTGCAATCGTTGTATTCGGGTTTATTGGATACAAAACAGATTGGGATTCAACAATTCAATCTATCAAAGATGCAAATTATACCATGATTGGAATTGGTAGTTTAATTATGCTTGGTGCTCATTTTCTTAGGGCTTACCGATGGAATATGCTCACCGAAACAGCCAACTATAAACTCAACCACCGCAGAACATTTTATTCTGTAATGGCGGGTTACTTGGTAAATGCAGCAACCTCCAGAGGTGGCGAAGTGGTGCGTTGTGCACTCACTTCTAAAAGCGAGAAAACCCCGTTGGAAATATTAATTGGAACAGTCATTACCGAAAGAATTGTTGACCTTATTTTCATGGTTCTTTTGGCGGTAATTTGTTTGTTTGTGCAGTTCGACCAATTTTTTGGTTTTGCCAATGAATATATTTTCAACCCAATATTAAATCATCTTTGGGTACTTTTATTGATTCCAGTATTCGTAATTGCGGGTATTTTTGCCTACAAAAAATTTATCAAAGGAAGTAAAAATAACCAAGATAGTTTGATCGGACGTTTACTCACCGGATTGAAAAGCATTTTCCTCGTAAAAAATCCATTCCTGTTTGCATTGGTTTCTTTAGGTATTTGGCTCGGATATTGGGGCGGCATGTATTTTCAACTTCATGCACTAGGAATAACTGCACATTTTACTGTAGGAAATGCTTTGGGTATTTTGATATTTTCGGCTATTGGTGTTGTAATTCCATTACCTGGCGGTGCCGGAGTTTGGGCCGTTATAGCTTATGGACTTGAATTCATTTACCATATGAGCCACGATCAAGCTCAAACATTTGGCATTTTCAATATTGCATTTTCCAACATATTCCATATTTTGATGGGTGCAATTTGCTATTTATTGTTGTTTATTGAAATCCAAAAAATTGATGCAAAAAAATAATTCTTCTGCCAAAATTTGGGATCAAAATATAATCTCTGAAAAAGTCTCTGAACTAAAGCAAGCCGGCAAAACCATTGTCTTCACAAATGGTTGTTTTGATATTCTTCACGCTGGCCATGTTCAATACCTTGAAGAAGCCTCTGAATTAGGGAATTTCCTTATCGTTGCACTAAATACCGACGAATCTGTACAAAGATTAGACAAGTCGCCTGCAAGACCCCTACAAAATGAATATTCTAGATCTCATGTGATGGCAAGTTTGGGATTTGTAGGTGCAGTTGTTTTGTTCAACGAAGATACCCCAAAAGAAATCATTGAACTTATTACACCCAATGTACTCGTTAAAGGTGCCGATTATACCATCGATAACATTGTAGGTGCTGACTGGGTTTTAAAACATGGAGGCTCCGTAAAAACAATCGAATTTTTACCCGGTTATTCTACATCAGCAATAGAAAGAAAAATCATCCAAACCCATCAATTGTGAGTCCACTTTTGGAAATATTGCAAAACTTTTCGACATTATTTTTTGCATTTTTTTCAATTCTTCTTATTCTGTGCTACCACTACGTTTGGCTTAACATTGCCAAGAATTTCCCTCAAAACTCGCAAAATAGCTCTACCCAGATTGGCAAACCCGAAGTTTCAGTTTTGGTGCCCTTCCGAAACGAAAAAAACAGAATTCTTCCTTTATTAAATTCACTAACCAACATCCCCCACTGTCCTAATTTAGAATTTATTTTCATCGACGACCACAGTGAAGATGACACTTCAAACTTGGTACTCAACCATCACGCTTTTAACCTGCATTCTTGCAAACTCTTAAAACTAAAAAATGGGGTTTATGGGAAAAAAAACGCCCTTCAAGAGGGCATATTTCACGCCCGAAACAATACAATTTTAACAACTGATGCCGATTGCGAACTTCAACCTTATGGCGTTCACACACTGTTTGATATTTATAACCACACTAATGCAGCATTGTTGATTGGGCCCGTACTTTTTAAAACCCATACAAATTCCCCGCTTGAAAGTTATCAAAAAATTGAAAACACCGCCTTGGTGGCACTTGGATTTCAACAGAATAAATCCCTAAAACCAACCATGGCAAATGGTGCCAATTTAATGTTCAACAAATCTATATTCCTGGAATTAGAACCTTTTAAAAACAATCTTCACGTTGCAGGTGGCGACGATATTTTCACTCTAGAAGCCTTCTTCCTAAACCATCCAAATCAGGTAATTGGAACAACGAACCCTATTACTGCTGTTTATACACATGTTTTTTCTTCTTTCTCAGAATTCTGGCAACAACGAATTCGTTGGGTTAAAAAAACAGCACACCAGAATACCCAAAATACGAAAAAATCGCAAATTTTTCTCGCTGTTTTTTATATGATCTTTTGGGGATTGACAGCTTATTCTGTGGTATTTCATCATTATGAAATTGCCGCTATACTTTGGATTGGAAAGTCACTTTCCGACATCCTCAATTTACAAATCATGTTCAACTATTTCCTCCAGCCTATTCATGCGTTGGAAATTTTGGGAGCATCTATCATTCAAAACTTCTTTTTGCCATTGCTCGGAATGGCTTCCCCTTTCCAAAAAACAAAATGGAAAAACCGCACCTATTAATTCCTTATTCACTTTAATTTTTATTCTTTTTTTGGGGGACATTGACGCCCAAATCTCAATTTCTGATAGTTTTAATAATCCCCGTTGGGGAAATACCTATTCCGGTGATACCAATTTGTTTATCCGTTCAAATTATTTACTCTCTTCCAACTCCAATAATTTATTGAAACACAGTTATAAATTAGACTTTCGAATTTTACCCGCTAAAGAAATCGAACTGAAATGTAATGTATTATCTAACATAAACTTATCTAGTTCAAATTATATTGAAATTGGACTATTGGATTCAAATTCAATACAAACTTTTATTCGAATTGGAAATACACAAGATCAATCTCAATTTTTCGTAAATGACTCAATGGTTTTCGTTGGTATGGAAAAAGAATTTGACGTTACCAAATTCAACTACAATCTCAAAATCGTTTATTCCAATGGCAACTTTCAATTCATTTTGAAAAATGAATTGAACCATATTACACGAAAATTCAATTTCAACAGTCCCAATTCTCATTTTCAATGGATTGGTGGCTATATCAAAATCTTGCAATATGGTAGCAGTGCTATTGCGAAACACGGATTCCAAAACTTGTATATTGGACCCATTCAAAAAGACACAACACCCCCCAAATTGATTCATTGCAAGCAAATTGACAATTATAAATTGGAATTCAAATTCAATGAAAAAATTCAAAATTTACCTAAGAACAAAATTGCAATGAACTGTTTCACAATTGAAAAATTAGCGACAACAATAGATTCTAGCACCATTATCCTACAAATAACAAATAACTTAAGACAGTCTTGTGACACCCTTAAAATTCGTTTTACGGATGTTTTTGATGTAGAAAACAACGTTCTCAAAGGCATTGATATAAAGTTAAATTATGTCTTTATAGACACTCCGTATTTTGGAGAAATTTTACTCACTGAATTCATGACAAAACCTACTCCCAGTTTGGGCATATTGCCTGAAAAAAAATACATAGAGATATTCAATAATTCTAATAAATTATTCAATTTAAATTGCCTGTTACTTTCAGATCAAATAGGACAATGCTATTTGCCCAATTATATCCTGAAGCCTAAAGAAATTCTGCTATTAGTATCCAGTAGCGACACAAATGATTTCAAGAATTATCATATCAAAGGGATCCCTTCATTTCCAAGTTTCAACCAAGATGAAGATTACATCATCCTAAAAACAATCGCCAATACAATTATTTTCCAACTTTATTACAATGAATACATGCAACATTGGCAATTTAGAAACGGAGGATATTCATTTGAAAAAATGGATATAAAACATGGCACATTTGAGACAAACAATTGGACTAGCAATACTCAGAATGGGGGAACTCCTGGCCAACTCATTTCCACTTCTGCCAATGTCCCTCATGAAATAAAGATCATAGAATCCTATTTCACACAAGATTCTATATTTATAAGGGTTAACCAAACATTAGACCCCAATTTAGACTATCAAATAAAAACGGCTACTTTGTTGATCGATGTTCGGTTAAAAAAACCCGAGATTCTAATTGGAAAATTACCATCAATTCTTATGAATTGCCATAAAATAGAATTGTTAGAACTATTAGTCGGCGATTCAAGCATCTTGACACATCAGTTACCAATATTGAGTTTCAAAGAAAATTTTGAGGGAACAAATTTGGATTTCAATGAACTATTATATCACAATTTCGTGGGGAATCCAGACTTTTTAGAACTGACAAATAACGATAGTTTGGCAATTTTCTTTAATCAATTTGTTTTAACCGTGAAAGAAGAAAATGGAATTGCCATAAAAGAACAAATTCCGCTAAAAAACAAAGAAAGATGGCTTATAAATCCTGGTGAAAATTTGGCATTTACCGTCGACAAATGCAGAATCATTGAACAATATCCAGAGGGTAATTTAGAAAAAATCATTCATTTGAAAGGCTTTCCCAACTTCAACAGTGAAAAAGGCACATTGGAATTGACACATCTCACACAATGGACAAAAACTGTTTCTACATTCAATTATAGCAACTATTTGCACAGCCCATTGTACACCGAAACAACTGGAATTAGTTTAGAAAAACTGAATGAAAAATTAAAAAGTGATATGTTATCTTCCTGGGGAAGTGCAACTGCCAATCAACATTTTGGAACGCCGGGCAATGTAAATTCAATTTACTTTTCTGGAGGGACAATGACTGAGAATAAATTTCAACTGCGAAATCAAAAAATTTCGGTAACGCCAACTGAAATAGATCCACTGGTGCTGGATTTCAATTTTTCGCAACCTGGATATATAGTAAATGCCAGCATTATCCGCAAAGATGGTACCCTAATTGAACATTGCATTCAAAATGCACGGATGGGGGCCTCCGGAAGTATTTCTATCCGGCCCGTTTACAAGGATAATCCCCTACCAACCGAAAATTATATTTTAAAACTTGAAGCTTTCTTGCCAAATGCAGACATTTGCAATCAAATTATCCGATTTTCTGTTATTAACCCAACCACAAATTGAGCCACACTGAATATAAAAACAGCTTTAAAAACGCTTGTAAAGAGCATTTCAACGAGGCCGAAATCTTTGAATTTTGGAAGTGGTTTGATGAAAATTTAAACAAAATAGAGGATGAATCATTGAGAGCTCAAAAATTCAACCAATGGATAGAAGGGCTAATAGCGCAAAAACCAATTCAGTATATTTTTGGCTATGCCTATTTTCACAAATTCGTATTTGAAGTAAACCATAACACCCTGATACCTAGGCCCGAAACAGAAGAATTGTGTGAGCGAATTATACAGTATAACAAAGGTCAAAAAAATCTCAAAGGAATTGACATTGGTACTGGAAGTGGCTGTATTCCAATTACACTTCTTAAAGAAAATCCTACTTGGAAATTTGAAGCATTAGACATTTCAGCAGAGGCATTAAAAGTAACCGAAATCAATGCAAACAAATTAAATGTAATAGAGCGTATAAATTTGTTGGAACAGGATTTTTTCTCCATCAAAAACAACTTAAACAACCATGATCTCATTATCAGCAATCCACCATATATTGACAAAGTAGAAATGGCGAACATGGAAGAGCGAGTGGTTAAATTCGAGCCCCATTTGGCCTTGTTTGTGAATGAGGATGTGCTTGAATTTTATCAAGGTTTATTTGAATTTTTCGCTGCGAACACAAATTCAAAATCTCAATTATGGATGGAAACCCATCAAGACCATTGTGATGCGGTATTTGCATTATTTAATCGAAAATTTAATGCAAAAAAAATCGAGGATTTTTCTCAAAATCCCCGATTCATATTTGTAACTAAATAAATAATTTTACTTCTTTATTTCAATCATTCCACCATTGTTTCTCAATTCACCAGTTTTGTAAATTTGTGTCAATGTTGTGTAAATGCCTTGTGCATAGCGCTTTTGATCTTTTTCACCACTTTGTAAGAACAAATTTTGGATCAAATCTTTTGAAGTAATAGGCGCAGTAAGCGTTCTCATGTAATTCAAAATGATGTCTTTCTTCGTTAATTCACCAGCTTTCTTTCTTCCACCACCTTTTTTACCTGATGAATTTGCGGGACGTCCGCGTTTACCAGCAGGCTTGGTAGCCAATTTCGCAGGACGACCAACAGAACGAGTTGATTTACCACCAGTTGTCAATTTTTGACGGTATTCTTTTGCTCTATTTTTCCAAAGCTTGATTGATAAATTAGCTTTGTCTTTAGCTTTTTCTATTTCCTTTTTATTTTTCGCCTCTAATTTTTCTATTTCTTTTGCTGCTTGAATTTGAGCTTTTTCAACTGCTTGCATCAAATTTTGCACCTCTTTCTGCAAAATTTCAAATACAGCCATTTTCCCTGAATCGCCAGATTTACCAGACTTTGGCTTATTTTTTGAACCAGGTTTTCTGCCTCTTTTTTTGGGCTCAACAGCAACTGCTTTTTCTTTTTTATCTTTTTTCATCGACGAAGATTTAATTTAGTTTTCTAGTTTATTTGTTGGCACAAAAATCAGAAAAATAATTCAATATTTAATAATCCATTCGATTAAATTTTAATCTTTAACGACGAATTTAAATTAAAACTATCAAATTCATTATCAATCGTTTCATTTAATCAATAATTTTGTTATTTACTTAATTTTGAATATTTCTGACAAAAACATTACATAACAGCATTAAAAAACAATTTCTACTTTTTATGCGTTAATTTTGCAACAATGCTCAACGATATACACCACCCGAGTGAAATTCAATCCCTCAACCAAAACCAACTGGAAGATTTAGCCAGAGAATTGAGGGAATATATTGTTGAAACAATTTTGCAAAATGGAGGACATTTTGCTGCCAATCTAGGCGTTATTGAATTGACCATAGCGTTACTCAATCAGTTTAATTTAGCTGAAGATAGGATTTTGTGGGATGTAGGGCACCAATCTTATCCATTTAAGGTACTCACCCAAAGAAAAGATGCACTTTCCAATATTCGAAATTTTGGTGGCATTTCCGGTTTTCCAAAAATCGGAGAAAATGAATTTGATGCCTTTGGCACAGGTCATTCAAGTACCGCCATTTCCGCTGCAATGGGAATGGCTATGGCTGCTAAAATAGATGGAAACTTTACCCAAAATTTCATCGCGGTGGTTGGCGATGGCGCTCTTACAGGCGGAATGAGTTTTGAAGCTTTGAACAACATTTGGGAAAGCAATTTGAATGTTACCGTTATTTTCAATGACAATCAAATGGGCATTGATCCCAATACCGGGGCTTTAAACCAGCATTTGATAGACAACCATCAATCTATGATTCAACAATGGTTTGAATGGTTTGGTCTCCATTACGCTGGACCAATTGATGGTCATAACATCCAAGATATTACTAACGCCTTGGTGTCCCTCAAAAATATTGAAGGTCCTAAACTATTACATGTAAAAACTATAAAAGGAAAAGGATTTGAAGCTGCAGAAAAGGAACAAACTCGATACCACAGCACAAATAAATACGTTAAAATACAGCCAAATTCCACTCCAGAAAAAAAATGGCAAGATGTTTTTGGTGAAATCCTCATAGCATTGGCAGAAAAACACCCCCAATTGGTGGGAATTACACCTGCAATGCCCAGCTCCTGTGGCATGTTGGAGGCTATGAACCTTTTCCCTAATCGTTTTTTTGATGTGGGAATTTCTGAACAACATGCAGTTACTTTCGCGGCAGGTTTGGCTTGTAGCGGCAAAATCCCTGTAGTAAATATTTATTCTACCTTCTTGCAGAGAGCCTATGACCAAGTGATTCATGATGTTGCACTGCAAAATCTTCCTGTTATTTTTTGTATCGACAGGGCTGGTTTGGTTGGAGAAGATGGACCTACGCACCATGGAGCATTCGATATTGCCTTCTTAAATTGCATTCCAAATTTAGAAATATTTGCACCTAAAAACGCTCAAGAACTTTGCAATGCCCTATGTTATGGAATTGAATTTCAAAAGCCAATTGCCATAAGGTATCCTAAAGGCAGCTTAAAAAACCACCATTGGGTCATTCCTCAGAATTCTCTCAATATTTTTACACAATCCATCGAAATTCATCATAAAAATAAAATTGCAATTGTATCAACAGGACATGCAACAAACATAGCAAAACAAGCAGTCATAGAAGGCAAACTCGAAGTTGACCACATTCATTGCCCACAAATAAAACCTGTACCTAATCTGGATTTAAATCACTACCAAGCAGTTATCACCATAGAAGATGGAAGTATTCAAGGAGGATTTGGCGAGGCTCTAGAAATTCATTTTGCGTTTTCAGGTCAATGGGTTCACCTTGGAATTCCTGATAATTTTATTCCACATGGAAGTAATGAAATTTTATATGAAATTGCAGGATTTGGAGTAAATGCTATCATCAAAACGGTGAGACTTTTACAGTAAGTCAATCCAATTTTGTATCAACAATTGCCCGTCCGGAGTTAACACACTCTCAGGGTGAAATTGAACAGCCCAAATAGGGAGTTCGGTATGTTTAATAGCCATCACCTCATCATTAACTTGGGCAAGTACTTCAATGCAACTTGAGTCATTTGTAGGTTTAACCACGAGTGAATGATATCGACCCACTTTCATTGGATGTTGAATATGGCGAAATAAATCTGTCCCAACATGTTGAATTTCACTTGTTTTTCCATGCATAGGAAGTCTCGCAAGTGTTAATTCCATGCCAAAATATTCCCCTAAAGCTTGTTGACCAAGGCAAATTCCCAAAATCGGTTTTTTAGATGCTATTAGTTTTGGTATAAATTGCATGAGTTCACCCGCATCTTTTGGTGAATTTGGTCCTGGACCAATTACAACAGCGTTTGCTGATAGAATATTATTTTCGTTTTGAAACAATGCATTGTGATGAAACATCACAACTTCACTTCCTGTATTCTGAAGATAATGAATCAGGTTATGGGTAAAGCTATCAAAATTATCAATAAATGCGATTTTCAAACGGCAAACTTTTTACTTATACCAGGAACAAAATCTTTTAAATAAAATGGCTCGAAATAAGCCACATCTTCAAATTGTTGGTGTTGAAACTTGTAACTAGCCAAAGAGCACATTTGATTTGCGAATGGCCCTTCAACAAACAAAATTTCATTGATGTTCAACAATTTTTTTGCTTTTTCATTTGAATTCCCAACGAATACAACCCTTTCCCAATTTTCAATAAACAAATTTTCACTTAAAATTTGTGCCGATATTTCAGATTTGATTCCCATACGAGAAACTTTTTTCAGAAATACTTCATCACGACGAGCATCAAGCATTGAAAAGGCTAAATCCATTTCTAAATTCTCGGTTAAAGCATAGCCTGCCATGGCCTCAAGGCCATCTACAGCAATGAGTGGAACGTTTTTGGCGTAACAAATTCCTTTGGCCAAACTTACCCCTATTCTCAATCCCGTGTAACTTCCTGGTCCTGCATTTACAGCCACCGCCTGCAAATCAAATAGATTATCTTTCAACCAATTAAAGGCGTTTTGAACCATAACTGGAAGTTTTTCTGAATGGCTTTGAGGGACATTTTCTTGAGCATAAAAATGCACCTGAGCATCAGGGCTGCAAATTGCAACAGAAGGAAAGTTCGCTGAAGATTCAATGATAAGAATCACTTTACAAATATAGGCAATTCCGTTTTCTGGTTTCCTTTAATTTGAATACCTTTGTACTACATTTTACCGTTATGACAAAAGAAGTGTATATTGTTGGTGCGAAACGCACTCCCCTAGGAAGTTTCAATGGATCATTGTCTTCAGTTTCAGCCACCAAATTAGGTGCAGTTGCTATCAAAGCAGCCTTAGAACAAGCGAATATTGACCCTAATACCGTTGAAGAAGTTTTGATGGGTAGCGTTTTACAAGCTGGATTAGGACAAGCTCCTGCACGTCAAGCTGCGCGTTTTGCAGGCATTTCCGACAATGTTCCGGCAACTACCATCAACAAAGTTTGTGCAAGTGGCATGAAAGCTATCGCTTTGGCTGCACAAAGCATTCAATTGGGCAATGCCGATATCGTGGTTGCGGGTGGAATGGAAAACATGAGTCAAGTTCCTCATTATTTGCCAGGTTCTAGATCTGGATTTAAATATGGAAATACTTCTTTGGTAGATGGCATTGTAACTGATGGTTTGACCGATGTATACAGTCAAGAATTGATGGGAAGTTGTGCCGAATTATGTGCAGCTGAACATAATATCACCAGAGAAGATCAAGACAATTTTGCTAGAACGAGCTATGAGCGTTCTGCTAAAGCTTGGGCGGAAGGAAAATTCGCCAATGAAATTGCACCAGTAACTGTTCAAACCAGAAAAGGCGATGTAGTTGTTTCTGAAGATGAAGAATATAAAAGTGTTGATTTTTCGAAATTCCCAACTTTGAGAACTGTTTTCAAAAAAGACGGTACTGTTACTGCTGCTAATGCAAGCACAATCAATGATGGTGCTGCTGCTGTTGTATTGGTGAGTGGTGAAAAATTGAAAGAATTAGGTTTAACTCCATTGGCAAAAATTGTGGGCGCGGCTGATGCCGAACAAGCTCCAGAATGGTTCACAACTACCCCAAGTAAGGCTTTGCCTTTGGCCGCTAAAAGAGCAGGCGTTGAAGTGAATGATTTAGATTTCGTAGAATTAAACGAAGCTTTTGCTGTAGTTGGACTTGCAAATAACAAAATAATGAACTTATCTGCCGAAAAAGTAAATGTTAACGGCGGTGCAGTATCATTAGGACATCCTCTTGGAGCTTCTGGTGCAAGAATTATCGTTACTTTGGTGAATGTTTTGAAACAAAATAACGGAAAATTGGGTGGTGCCGGTATCTGCAATGGTGGTGGTGGGGCTTCTGCCATGGTTATTGAAAATTGCTAATTTTCTCTACCCTTCCAATAAATTCATTCAGTTTCACGTTTATTCTTAATGAATATGATGCGTTTTTATATCAATCTTGCGTTTTTTTTGTTTTTAAGTTTTAGTGCCAATTTATGTTGGGGACAAGACTTTTTGTCGCCAATTGAACTTGAAAAGAAAATCCTTCAAATTAATTTAAAACCGCTATCTGCCCCTTCTGACTCTGAGAGAATCAAAGCTTCTTATGAAATTCAAGATTTATTACTTGAAGGACTGTTGAACCCTTTATCGTTCAACTATCCCTTTGATTCTTTAAAATATACAACCATTGCTATTGCACATCACAAAGATGCTGATGTTAGAATTTTTTCTTATAACGCAATTCTTTTAAATGGCAAATTCATGCATTTCGGGGTCATTCAACAAAAATTAAAAAAACAAACCCGTACCTTTATTTTGTTGGATACATCTGAAAACTTGGCCAAAGATTGCGAAGATGAAACCTACACATTAAACAAATGGCCTGGTGCACTTTACTATCAAATGCAACCCTATAAATTTCAGGGCAAATTGCTCTTTCTTTTAATGGGTTTTGATGGACATAACGCGTCGAGCAATAGGTCTATACTCGATGTACTTTATTTTGAAGATGGTGAACCGCTATTCGGATTTCCGTTGTTCAGAGACAATGAAGAAGATCCAAGTTCTTCTAATCGTGTAGTTTTTGAATACCACAAATCTGCTCAAATGGTGCTTCGCTATCAACCGGAAGAAAAAATCATTGTATTGGATCATTTAGGACCAGCATACGAAAAAGTGAAAGGCAACAGAGCCTATTATATCCCTACTGGTGATTACGAAGGCTATCCTCTTACAGGAAAGTCTCTCATTAAAAAACCGTTGACTTCCATGTCGTTTGCACAAGAACCAAAACCTCTTGATCCTAGATTACTGCCTCTTCCGGAAGATCTACAGCCGAAAAACAGCGAGGAAAATAAAAAAGACAAGGCAAAATCTGATGATGAAAATCAATCAGAGGAATCGAAACCTGAAAAGCCGGCAGAAAAGAAACCCGCTGTAGTGCCTGATAAAAAAGACGATAAGAAACCCGCTGCAAAACCAGAAAAGAAAAAGCCATCTAAAAAATCTGACGACGATGATGACGACGACGATGATGACGACGACGATGAGGATTAATTCCTATAATTTCTAGTTACATTCATCTTTGCGGTAGTTTCATTCCATTCTTTTTCCACTTCACTACCAAAATTTATGCCACAACCCGCATAAAACAAATGTTGGTTCTGAGTAATCTTTGCACATCGAAGGTTCACGTATAAATGCATGTTTTGTGCTGATTTTATCCCCCAAAATCCTGAAAATAAAGAACGTTCGTAATTTTCGTTTTGCGCGATCCAGCTAAGTGCTAATTTTTGAGGATATCCACTAACTGCCGGAGTTGGAGAAAGTACGTTTAAGATATTTTGCACCTTATTTTGGTTTATTTGTACCTTAAAATGACTTTTTAAATGCCGAATATCGCCAATTTTCACTTCAACTATCTCACTTTTGATGGAGGATTGTTCCGCAAATTGCTCCAACACACCATCAATAAATTTTGTGGTAACAGATTGTTCCAGTGCTTCTTTTTCTGTCCAACTTTCGGATGAATCTATCAACGTACCTGCCAAACTAACGGTTGTCAAAGTATTATCATCTACATGCAGGAGAATTTCAGGAGTTGCACCAATCCACAAACCATAGTTAGGGGTATACACCAAAGAAACCATGGCGTTTTGATGTGAATCCAAAAGATTTAAAAACCATCTATATATTTGATCTACATCCAAAGTACACATTTCTGCCTCAATTCTGCTTGCCACCACTTTTTCCAAGTTACCGGCTAAAATTTCTTCCTGAATTTTATATATTTGGTTGGCAAATTCAGGTTTGTTAACAGAATGAATGTTGGACAAATTCAAAGACGGGGCAATATTCTGTAGCTCGTTTAGAACCGCGATTGATTCTATTTCTTGTTTCTCTGAGGCTATCAAAAATATTTGTTGGGAATTGGCCCAAGGCGATAATAAAAATCCATTTTGTATAGAATTGATTGTCCAGCTTTCTGGTAAAAGCGTCAATTTTCCTTTGCAAAACTGCAAAGTTTGAGCGTTGGGTTCACGAAAAAAAGCAAAGCTTAAACTCATGATGGAATTGGAACTACGGCCATGCCTAGGGTGCCTTTACAAACCAATTTTCCTTGATCCTGAAAAATTGACACTTCCCAAACTTGACTTTTCTTTCCTAGGTGAAGGGCAACTGCTTCCGCTGTAACGATTTCTCCTTCTTTTACCGGTCTAAAATGATTCCCGGTAATTGATTGTCCCAGCGCCACAAATTGTGTCCGATCAATCACCAAATTGGCGGCCATACTTCCCATTATTTCTACGATGGCCATAGACGCTCCGCCATTTAACATTCGCAACGGTTGACAATTCGAATCATTCACCAGCATTTCACCTTTTAACATGGATTGAGTTATTTGTGTAAACTTCAATCCAATGGCGGTTGACATGGTGTTTTCGCAGCGTTTGTTTAATTCGTCAATGCTTATATTTGCAACATCAAAAATATTGGCCATCATTTATGCAAAATTCAGTTTCAAAACCCAAAAAAACAATTTATTTAATCAGACATGGTCAAACAGATTTCAATAAGCAAGGAATTGTTCAAGGTTCTGGTGTAGATTCTGATTTGAATAATGAGGGACAAGAGCAGGCAAGAAAATTTTATGAAGCGCATAAATCTGTGGCCTTTGATAAAATTTACGTCACTGAACTCAAAAGAACGCATCAATCGGTGGCTCCTTTCCGCGCACACAATATCCCTCAAGAAATAGTGCCTGAATTAAATGAGATCAATTGGGGAATCCTGGAGGGAAAAGTACCAAATGAAGAAAATACCCAAGCTTTTTTATCGATTTTATCGAAATGGAAAGAAGGATTTTTAGATGTTTCTATAGAAAATGGAGAAACACCCATAAACATGTTCGCACGTCAACAGCGGGGACTGACAAAAATCATGGAAAGTGATTTCGAAAAAATATTAATTTGCATGCATGGAAGAGCCATGAGAAGTTTTTTATGTTTGCTCACCGGGAAACATTTAAAAGACATGGATGATTTTCCACATGACAATCTTTGTCTTTATGTTTTGGAAGAAAAAGAGAACAACCAATTTGAAATAATCATTCACAATCAAATAGACCATTTACAATAAAATGAGCAATCCGAATATCAATATCACAATTATCGACAGAGATGGAAACGCACAAATCTATGAAGCACCTACCGACATGAACATGAATTTGATGGAATTCTGCAAAGCGGTAGAATTACCTGTAAAGGGAGAATGTGGAGGCATGGCAATGTGCGCAACATGTCAGGTGTATGTTGAAAGCGACCATATTTTACCGGATAAAACAGATGGAGAAATGGACATGTTAGACCAAGCATTTTTTGTAAAAGAGAACTCAAGACTAGGTTGTCAATTGCATTTACATGAGAACATGGAGGGTTTGGTAGTTCGATTGGCACCTGAAATTGATTAATTTTTTATTTTATACTTGATTTTGTAAAACGTTTATTGTATCTTCGCACTCCTTTTTAGCAAAGAAATGGCAAATCATAAATCGGCAATCAAAAGAATCAGAGCCAATGAGGCTAAGCGTGACTTGAACAGATATCAACACAAAACCGCGCGTAACATAGTAAAAACAATTCGTAAATCTTCTGATAAAGCAGAAGCTTCAGCTTTGTTATTAACTGCAATTAGCGCTTTAGACAAGTTGGCGAAGAAAAATGTAATTCATAAGAACAAAGCGAGCAACTTGAAATCAAGCTTGCAGAAGCATGTGAATTCTTTAGCATAAGCGAAATTAATTTTTTTCATAATACAGAAAGTAGACGGATTTTTCGTCTACTTTTTTTGTTTGGTATAACCTCATCTAAACAACCATTTTTCTTTGTTTGAGCGTACAATTATAAATTATCATGTACTTTGTATGACTATAGGGGTTCAAAAACTATTTTAAAATAGTTAAACATACTTCAGATGATGACAATATTCACCTTTATTTGGATGAGTTGTTAAATCAAGTTCCCGAGGAATACACATGCGATCGCATGGAATCTAAAGGATTTTATAATGCCGTAACAATTCAAGACGTTCCTATACGGGAAAAAGCAGTGTTTTTGCATATTAGAAAGCGCAGATGGATCAATCACAGCATATAAAATACAATCGTTCATCGCAATTGCAATCTAGTGGCAAAGTGATCGCTTATCACAAAGGAATTTGCGGATTTTTTTAATATCATTCGAATAATAAACAGGCCCATAGTATACAAGCCATAGCCTTTTTTATCCAGCAGATGGCAAAAAATTGCGCTGATATTATCGAAACAGATTGATTAATCTCAAGCAACAATTAGAAATCCACTCATTCAATTATGTGAATTAAAATTCGACTCTAAATCGAGGACACTAGGGGTTTCAACTTCAAAATAGCAGTAGGACCTATCCCATGAGCCTTTTCAAGGTCATTTATAGAAACTTTCAATAAATCTGACACAGAATATATATCCAAACGCACCAAAGCTCTTAAAGCCGGCCTAGAAAGCTTTAAATCCAATATTGAAGAATCCATTGTAGAAATCAACCTTTCAAACTCAGTAGCAAGTTCGGGGTTGCGTTTAATTTCACATTTCTCCATAAATATTCAAAGTTTGAAAACACATCCTATAATCCCGAAGCTATCGGGACACAATCCTATAATCCTATAATCCTATAATCCTATAATCCTATAATCCTATAATCCTATAATCCTATAATCCAAGAAGGAAATTAAATCACCAAAGTACCGATTTGTTCACCTTGCATCAATTTCAATAAATTACCAGGAGTATTCATATCAAATACAACAATGGGTTTGTTATTTTCCTGACACAATGTAATGGCAGTTAAATCCATCACTTGTAATCCTAGATCGTATACTTGTTTGAAAGAAATTTCATTATATTTTTTGGCATTTGGATTTTTCTCAGGATCAGCATCATAGATACCATCAACGCGAGTTCCTTTAATAACCAAATCTGCTTCTATTTCAACAGCTCTCAAAGAAGCAGCGGTATCGGTAGTAAAATAAGGATTACCTGTACCAGCACCAAAGATAACCACTCTACCTTTTTCCAAATGTCTCATGGCTCTACGACGAATAAACGGCTCGCCAATTTGCTCCATTTTAATGGCAGACAATAAGCGTGTAGTCATTCCAAATTTCTCAAATGAACCTTGAATAGCCATGGCATTCATCATGGTAGCCAACATGCCCATATAATCGCCGGTAGCGCGATCTACAACGCCACCTTGCGCACCTTGAACACCCCTGAAGATGTTTCCACCTCCAATTACAATAGCAACTTCAACACCTGCATCAACAACAGATTTCACTTCTTTGGCATATTGTTCCAAAACAGCCGGATCAATACCGTATTGTTGATTACCCAAAAGGGCTTCACCACTCAATTTTAGGAGGATTCTTTTGTATTTCATGATTTTGTATTTTTTGCAAAAAAAATCCCCCGAAATTCGGAGGATTTTTTTTATTTTTCAATATGATTATCCTAATTGAACTCTTCTGAATTGTTTAACAGTTAAACCTGCTTCAGTGTCTTGCAACATTTTGGCAACAGTTTTACCGTTATCTTTAACAAATTCTTGGTTCAAAAGGGTTGATTCTTTGTAGAATTTCTCTAGTTTACCTTGAGCAATTTTTTCGATCATTGCTTCAGGCTTACCTTCTTGACGAGCTTGTTCTTTACCAACTTCTAACTCACGTTCAACTGTAGAAGCATCTACACCATCACGATCAACAGCTACTGGATTCATAGCCGCAATTTGCATAGCGATATCTTTACCAGCAACAGTGTTAGCCTCAGAAGGAGCGTTGTTCATTTCAACCAATACACCCATACGGTTTGCACCATGAATATAGGCTACAACATTTGCACCTTCAATGATTTCGTATTTAACAACGTCGATTTTCTCACCAATTTTAGCAACCTCATCCAACAAACGGGCTTCGATAGTAGCGCTACCCATAGGCAAAGCTTTCAAAGCATCAAGTGTTGCAGGCTTATTAGCCAAAGCAATTTCTGCAACTTCTCTTGCAAAAGCAACGAAGTTTTCGTTTTTACCTACGAAGTCAGTTTCACAGCTCAAAACGATGATAACACCAGTTGTAGAATCAGCTGAAGTCAAAGCAATAACTGCACCTTCAGTTGCATCTCTATCGGCACGTTTAGCAGCAATTTTAGCACCTTTTTTACGAAGGAAGTCAATTGCGCTTTCAAAATCACCACCAGTTTCAGCCAATGCAGCTTTACAATCCATCAAACCAGCACCAGTCATTTGGCGCAATTTGTTTACATCTGAAGCACTTATAGTTGTCATTTGTTTTCTTTTATTTGTATGTATTAAGCTTCAGCAGCAACTTCTTTAGGAGCTTCTGATTTGTTATCTTCTTCAGATTTCTCTCTCTTACGTTCAGCAGTACCTTCAAGAATTGCATTAGCCAATTCAGAGGCAATCAATTGAATACTTTTAGAAGCATCATCGTTACCTGGGATTGGGTAATCAACAACAGTAGGATCAGAGTTAGTATCAACCAAACCAAAAGTAGGGATATTCAAACGAACTGCTTCAGCTACTGCAAGGTGTTCTCTTTTCACGTCAACCAAGAAAATTGCACCTGGAAGTTTAGTCATATCTTCGATACCACCAAGCATTCTAGCCAATTTAATTTTTTCACGATCAAGCATCAAACGCTCTTTTTTATTGATACGCTCGAAAGTACCATCGTTAGCCATTCTGTCGATAATTTGCATTCTTTTGATGCTCTTACGAACAGTTTGGAAGTTGGTAAGCATACCACCTAACCAACGCTCGGTTACGAAAGGCATACCTGCACGTTGTGCTTCTTGCATTACGATTTCTTTTGCCTGCTTCTTAGTAGCCACAAATAAAATACGACGACCAGATTTAGCAATATTTTTAATCGCAGCTTTAGATTCTTCTAATCTAGCTTCTGTTTTCTTGAGATCGATGATGTGAATACCATTCTGTTCCATAAAAATATATGGAGCCATTTTTGGATTCCATTTGCGGGTAAGATGTCCGAAATGTACACCAGCATCGAGCAAATCTTGTTGAGTATAAGCCATTTTGATAATTAACGTTTTGAGAATTGGAAACGCTTACGCGCTTTCTTTTGACCGCTTTTCTTACGCTCTACAACACGTGGGTCGCGTGTCATGAAACCCGCATGTCGCAATACAGACTTTAATTCAGCATCAATATCAACTAAAGCTTTAGAGATTCCTAAACGAACCGCTTCTGCTTGACCGCTGATACCACCACCACGTACATTCACCATCACATCATATTTATTCTGATTGTTGGTCAATACAAATGGAGCTTGTACAGATGTTTGATGCCATGCTAATGGAAAATAGTTTTCCAATGCTTTGTTGTTAACAGTAATTTGTCCGCTTCCCTCCTTGAGGTAGACTCTCGCTACAGC